>Ga0163216_100423_pt1 | contig 71228 bp, 42 predicted proteins | sample SynspAceP_FD_167610 | JGI IMG/M metagenome (GOLD analysis project Ga0163216, IMG submission 167610) | Saline lake microbial communities from Ace Lake in Antarctica - Synechococcus sp. Ace-P (Illumina Assembly) | ecosystem: Environmental > Aquatic > Non-marine Saline and Alkaline > Saline ...
CCCCTATTTAACATTAATTAAATGGATTTTTTATTTTTAATGAATTGCGTATTGATTACAAGTTAGATATGTTTTAATATCTATTTTAATTCGATATGCTTTTATTTTTTGTCGGACAACAGTGATTAATATTATTTTCTAAAGATTTACTTCATCAACTAAAGTCCATCCAAACGGTATAAATTTCTATAGCCGTTTTTTTTTCATTAAATCATTCTTCTCATAACTAATATTCATAACAATAAAAGTTTGAATAAATAGTTTAGCTAACATTAAATGGTACAATGATTAAGAGAATATATAAATACTTTTCAAAGCCAATACGCTTAGCCATATTAAATGGAATTTTAATAGCGCTAATTGTTGGCACCAACGTCTACTATCAAGCATTCTGTATCCCTACATTATGGACGAGTATTGTTCTAGTTGTTTGTTTCGCAAACTCCATATTGTCTCCAATCCTTGAAAACTCAAAACTTAAAGTAATCAGTAGTTTTGTTAATGGAATATCACTTTTTGTATTCTTCTATTGTGTTTTCTTCCTCGAATACAACAGCCTATTAGGATATCTATTAATACCTTTCGGCATTGGTTTCCTTCTATTAATTCCACAATTTTTTATAGTACAATTAATCTGGAAGAATATTATTCGATCAACTGACAAAACCTCTCGTTACAGTTTTAATATGGCGATTCTTCTCTGCAGTTGCGCTGTGATTTACATCGGACAAGAGTATAAAAAAGCGATTGACTCCATTGAAAAGTTTCAAGCTAGCAACTATGAAACACTAGAAACGAATTTCATGACAGAAAAGATACTTGGAATGCACTTCATTTATCACACCCGATTTTGTGAGTATGATGGTTGGCGTCCACCAAAACATGAACCAGTACTTGTTATTGGAATGTGGCTTAACAATAGAGTCGATCCCTTGGACGTAAATTTAAAAACCAGACTTGAATTGTATCAACAGTTTTTTCCAGGCAAAAAGTATAAATTTAACTGTAGTTGCGCCATTAAATACAATCAAGTCTACCACAATGATCCTATTTGGCAATAATGAAATCTACCAAAAACAACCTTTGAATGAATTAATTTTCTCTAGCTATTTAGCCTACAAAATCGGACTTAAGACTTTACCATTTTCATTGATTGGAATCAAATCGGAAACGGATGCATGAATAATCTCTTTTAGTCCTTTTGCCAATTGTTTTTTGACAAAATATTTGTGCGTCAGCAATCCAACAGACCGAACTGGTATGGGATGTTCAAATTCAACTAACTTCTGCTTTTCTTCATTTGCTAAATCATGTGAGGCCAAATATGGAATAATCGTAATGCCTTCACTTGCTTTTGTAAATCGCAATAAACTCCCCATAGAGCCTGATTCAAACTTAAAGTTCACTTCATTTTTTGGATTTTGATTCGACAATTCGCAAATCTGATGGACCTGAGAACGCATACAATGCCCCTCTTCCAAGAGCCACAATTTAGAGTAATCTAGATTATCTACACTTATTTTAGTTCGACTTTTTTCAGTTGTGCAATCGTAAACTAAAAACGGTTCAGTGTACAACTCTTGTTCTTCTAATTCGTCGTCTTCAATAGGTATTGCCAATATTCCGACATCCAATGTTCGTATCTTCAGAGCCTGCTGAATTTGAGAAGTGGTCATTTCTTTCACGGCAATATTTACCTTAGGAAACCGATTCGCAAATTGAGTCAAAAACAACGGCAATAAATAAGGAGCAATGGTGGGAATAACCCCAATCTTCAATTCGCCAACCATTTCTCCTTTCAACTCTTGAACCACATTATTGAGTGATTCTATTTCGTTGAGTACAATTCTCAATCGATCAATAATGACCTCTCCTTCAGTCGTGATGGAGACGGGTTTGGTTTTCCGATTGAAAATTTTAACTCCGATTTCTTCCTCAAAACGACCAATCATAGTGCTTAGCGTAGATTGGGTGACAAAACATCGTTCTGCAGCTGCCTCGAAATTCTTCAAGTCGACCACTGCCAATACATATTGAAATTGTTGGATATTCATGGAAGCAAAAATAATAAATATCTACCACATCAATATTAGTGTTGATAATATAGTTTTTATAAACAATATTAATGGTGCATCTTTGTATCTTTAACTAACGTTTGAAAAATGAAAAAAATAGTAATAATAGGGATGTGTGCATTACTGTTTACATCCTGTAATAACACAGAAAATAAAGAAGATATGGAAGCTAAAGGTGAATGTCCTTTTGGTTTTGGGGAGAAAAAATCAACCGGTCAAATTATTAAAGGAGAAGGAACTACAAATCAAGATTGGTGGCCCAATCGATTAGATTTAAGCGTACTTCGACAGAACAGTGCATTGTCTGACCCCATGGGCGAGTCATTTGATTATGAGACAGAGTTTAAAAGCATCGACTACCAAGAATTGAAAAAAGACATCGCAGCAATGATGACCGATTCAAAAGAATGGTGGCCAGCTGACTTTGGAAACTACGGTCCATTTTTTATCAGAATGGCGTGGCACAGTGCAGGAACATACCGTACTGGCGATGGTCGAGGTGGTTCAAGGGAAGGACAACAACGTTTTGCTCCTATAAACAGTTGGCCTGACAATGCGAACCTAGATAAAGCAAGGAGGTTGCTATGGCCAATCAAGCAGAAGTATGGTAAAAAGATTTCCTGGGCAGATTTAATGATTTTAACAGGTAACGTAGCCTATGAAACCATGGGATTCGAAACCATAGGTTTTGCAGGTGGGCGCGAAGACGTTTGGGAACCAGCAAGCAATGTTTATTGGGGTTCAGAAAGCAAATGGTTGGATGACAATCGTTATTCGAAGGATAGAGAATTAGAAAAACCGTTAGCAGCTGTTCAGATGGGGCTAATCTATGTGAATCCAGAAGGACCGAACGGAAAACCAGATCCAGTTGCAGCAGCAATCGATATTCGTGAAACATTTGGAAGAATGGGAATGAACGACGAAGAAACGGTTGCTTTAATTGCTGGTGGACATACTGTAGGTAAAACGCACGGTGCTGCAAAAGACGATCATTTAGGAGCTGGTCCTGAAGGAGCCGATATTGAAGAGCAAGGTTTAGGTTGGAAAAGTAACTACGCTAGCGGGACAGGAAAAGACGCCATTACTTCTGGCTTAGAGGTTATTTGGACAGAAACTCCTACACAGTGGAGTCAAGGATTTTTTGAAAGTTTATTTGAGAATGAGTGGGAGTTGACGAAGAGTCCTGCAGGAGCGCACCAATGGGTAGCTAAAAATCCAAAGAAAATGTATCCTGATGCATTCGACAAGGACAAAAAGCACAAACCTACCATGCTTACTACTGACCTTTCATTGAGAGAGGATTCGATCTATGAAAAGATTTCTAGACGATTTTACAACAATCCAGAAGAATTTGAAGCTGCTTTTGCAAAAGCATGGTTTAAATTGACTCACCGTGACATGGGACCAAAGTCAGCATACATCGGACCTGAAATTCCAAAAGAAGATTTTATCTGGCAAGATCCAATTCCTGCAATTGATCATGAGTTAATTTCTGCGGCAGATATCAAGACATTGAAAACTGAAATATTGAGCTCTTCTCTTTCATCTAGTGAATTAATAACTACCGCTTGGGCATCTGCATCCACTTATCGTCAATCAGACAGAAGAGGTGGCGCAAATGGGGCTAGAATTAGACTGGAACCACAAGTAAACTGGGAAAGTAACAATCCTGAGCAATTGAAAAAAGTACTCAAAGTTTACGAACAAATTCAATCTAATTTTAATGCCAAGTCCGGAAAGAAAAGAGTGTCAATGGCCGACCTAATTGTATTGGGTGGTTCAGCAGCAATCGAAGAAGCAGCCAAAAAAGCAGGTTTCCCAACTGAAGTTCAATTTACTCCAGGAAGAATGGATGCGACACAAGAAAAAACAGATATTGAAAGCATCGCATTCCTTGAGCCTATGGCAGATGGATTCAGAAACTACCAAAAGAAAGAGTATACATTTACCACAGAAGAGTTATTGGTAGATAAAGCGCAATTACTCAATCTAACTGCTCCTGAAATGACTGTTCTAATTGGTGGAATGCGAGTCTTGGATGCTAATTATGACCATTCTGAGAAAGGTATTTTTACCGCCAATAAAGGAACGTTGAGCAATGATTACTTTATAAACCTGTTGGACATGAATACTACTTGGAAAGCGACTTCGGATTCAAAACTTGAGTTTGAAGGTAGAGATAGAAGCACAAACCAAGTAAAGTGGACGGCTACGCGAGCGGATTTAATTTTTGGATCGAATTCAGAATTAAGAGCCATTGCTGAAGTTTATGCGAGCAATGATGCAAAGGAAAAATTCGTAAAAGACTTTGTAAAAACATGGACCAAAGTGATGAACCTTGACCGCTTTGATTTAAATTAGAAAGTTGACATACTACTATAGGTAAAGTTTTAAAGCAGTTCAGGTTAAAATCTGAACTGCTTTTTTTAACTTGCATCAAATTAAAAATAATTTCATCAACACAATTATAAATAACAAATTGAGCGATTGGTTGTTTATTGGAAGAATCAGTGAATAGGGATCATTCTAAAAACGTATCATGTCTGCAGTGATTAACGTGAATTTGGTCTTTACTTGTTAATTGAATATTAAACGAACCAACCGATGTCTGAAAGTGAAGTAATGAAAATTAGAGCCCTAGAAGAAGAACTTAATAATTTAAAGGAACAGTATGCTTCTCAGACTGGAATGTTTGAGATGACTTCTGTTTACTTAGATAAGCTTCGAGAAGATTTAAAACGTTCAGAAAAAAAACAAAGCGAAGCCAATAAGAAAATTACAGATAGCATTACTTATGCAAGGCGCATACAAGATGCATTTGTGGTAGATGAAGTGACGTTGAGAAAAATTCTTCCCCAATCATTTATTTTTCAACAAGCGAAAGACATTGTCAGCGGTGATTTTGTATGGGCGTATAAAAACGAAAACAATGTTTATGTTGCTACAGGAGATTGCACAGGACACGGTGTTCCAGGTGCGATGTTGTCTATTTTTGTGATTAGTATGCTCAATCAGATAGTCAGTAATTCCTGCAATGAACCACCAGCAAGTATTCTGCGCCGATTAGATGTATTGATGCAAAAATACTTGAGTTTATACAACGATCAGATTAATGATACGGCCGAGATTTCATTGATTAAGCTAGATTTAGACAGCCAAAAATTAGAATATGCAGGTGCTAAAAGACCTTTAATTAGAATTAGAAATAATAATATTACTATTTTTAAGGGTAGAAGATTTATTTTGGGGAATTTTGATCGACGAATTGAAGACATCATTGATCAAGAAATAGACATTCAGAAAGGTGATGTGATTTACACTTTCTCAGATGGCTTTGTTGACCAATTCGGAGGAGAAAAAAATAAAAAATATACGACAAACAGATTGTTAAATTCTTTACAAAATATTTCTGACACCCCCATTGACCAGCAAGGGTCAGCGCTTTCTTCCATATATAATGAATGGATTGGGGAAAATGATCAAATAGATGACGTATTAGTATTGGGAATTAGAATTTAAACAATAAACAAGACTTAAAACAAATGAATAAATCAGCAACAGATATTCTACCAACTCTTTCGTTTCCATACGAATGTGTAATATCTAAAGATTATGGTAAAGTTTACATACTAGAAGGTCAGCACATTATGATTTGTGAATTGACGAAAGAATATGTTACCATTGACAACTTTAAAGAAATATTTCTAGAAACTATCCCAATTATTAAAGTCCACAAAATCAAAAAGTTTATTTTTGATAAACAACATTTAAAAGTTTTCCATCAGCCATCAATGGAGTGGTATTTTGTGCATTGGAAAAAAGAAATCTTTGAATTGGGTTTGTCGGTTCATCGCAAAATATTACCAGAACAGCCTTCATTTAAATTAGCTGTAGAAGCAGGACGCTCCAAAATTATGGCAGAATATCAAGATACCATTATCCCGAAATTAGATATTCAATACAAGGACAGCATCAAAGAAGCGATTGAAAGTTAGGAATGTATAAACAGAGTTAAAGTTAGGTTCCAAGCTAAATAATGAATCATTAATTATCAACTAACATGAAAAACTACAACTGGGAGTCATTTACGAAAAAGATAGCCATCAAAACTGAAATGGCTGAATTGTATGCAGCCTGGACCACTCCTGGAGCGATAGAAAAATGGTTCTTGAGTAAAGCTGACTTCACCAAAACAGACGGTACTAAAGTAACTTCCAATAGTCACATCAATACAGGTGATACCTACGCATGGTCGTGGTACTTATACGACCAAGTAGAAACAGGAAAAGTAATGTTGGCCAACGGCAAAGATCAGTTGCAGTTTACCTTTGCAGGCGACTGCCTAGTTGATGTACAATTGACACAACAAGACGATCATGTCATTGTGAGTTTAACACAAAGCAATATTCCAACAGATGATCAATCCAAGCGTGGAATTCGATTGGGCTGTGACTCAGGATGGTCCTTTTTTCTACTTAATTTAAAATCCGTTTATGAAGGAGGAATTGACCTGAGAAATAAGAATGAAGTATTTCAAGGGATGCTGAACAATTAAAAATCATGAATTCTCTACTTTCCGCCATTCAAGAAAAACTCTACAATCCCTGTTCGCTATTAATTACCAATTTAGAAATCGAGCAAGAAGGCAAAGAATATGATGCCTGTCATTTTCAGCTCAACGACTATTCTATTATTTGTAGAAATGCCAAAGTAACGCCTAAAAAAGCAGGTCAGTTTGTGACCTTTTGGAAGCGAGATTCAAATGGTACAACCACTCCATTTGACGAAAATGATGCCTTTGATTTCTATGTTATTAATGTGAATGATTCCAATGGAATGGGTCAGTTTGTGTTTCCTAAAGCAGTACTAATAGAAAAAGGCATCACCACCACTTCAAAAAAAGACGGCAAAAGAGGTTTTCGAGTGTATCCATCTTGGGACAAGGTGAGCAGCAAACAAGCCATTAAAACACAGCAATGGCAGTTGAAATACTTTGTGGTAATTGATGAGAATTTGGATTTGAAGGTTGTAAAAGAACTTTATAAAATATTAAGTTAATTTTATCTCACTAAATCAACTCCATGAAATTTTACACGTCTATTCCGAAAGCCCTTCTTCCCTATTTTGATGCAGAAATCAAGCAATACAAAACGGAGTTAGAGAACGGAAATCTCACAAATGCATGGAATCATTTGGAGCGAGCGCATATCATCGGACAGAAATACCCGATCGCACATTCGTTTGTACATTGGAAAATGTTACAATTTGGAATCAAAATAAAAAGTGTAAAAGAAGTCATTGGACAAATCCCTCGACTATTGGTAGGTGGAGTAAAATCCTTTGTTGGAAAAATACCAGTTGGCAATCCTGGAGGCGCCAATGTGCCACCGATGAAACCTTTCCCGATTGATCCTGAAATCAATGAGATCTTTAAAAAAGCTGGACTGGCTTTGACTTAGAGTCAGGGGTTAAGTTCGTTATACCTGAATAATGATCAAAAAGATAAATTTAATAGGCTAATTTCTTATAGTTAGAAATAAAACACTATTCAGATTTATTATATTGCCATACTTTTAGTAAACCAAAACAATGAAAAATAAAATCAAATTAACTGCAACGTTTATACTACTGCTTGTTGGATTAAATTTATATAGTCAATCTGATAAAGAAAAAGCGATAGAAATTGGCAAAGAAGCGATTAAACTAATGGACAATGGCGAAGTTGATGAAAGTATCAAATTGCTAAAAGATGCACAAAAGTTAGATCCAGATAATTTTGCCTATCCCTATGAGATTGCATACGCGCTTTATATGAAAAAAGAATATAAAAGTGCTGTGAAAACACTAGAGAAAATAAGCAAATACCAAAATTTGAGCGAGAGGTATTTTCAATTATTAGGAAATAGTTATGACATGATTGGGAATTCTGAAAAGGCATTTGAGGTGTATGATAAAGGACTGGAATTATTCCCAAATTCAGGCAGCTTTTACCTAGAGAAAGGAAATGTTCATTGGGGAAAGAAAGAATATGGAAAAGCGCTACCATACTATGAAAAAGGGATAGAAGTTGCCCCTAATTACTCATCCAACTATTACCGAGCAACATTAATATATTGCAATTCAACAGAAGAGGTATGGGGAATGATTTATGGGGAAATATTTATGAATTTAGAGCGAAATAGTAAAAGAACCTCTGAAATCAGTCAACTCCTCTATGACACTTATAAAAGTGAAATCAATTTTACATCAGACACCTCCTTCTCAGTTAGTTTTAGTAAAAGTGGGTCAATAAACATTTCTGATTTAGAAGATCCAAGTAAAGTTAAATTGCCTTTCGGAATCGGTGTCTATGAACCTATTCTAATGATATCAATGGTTAATGAATCGACTATAGACATCAGTTCGTTAGATCGCATTCGAAAAAACTTTGTATCGAATTATTTGAATAATAAATCTGAAGATCAATTCCCCAATATTCTTTTTAATTACCAAAATAGCGTATTAAAAGCAGGACATTTAGAAGCATACAATCACTGGATTCTTATGAAAGGTGATGAAGAGGGATTTGATAAATGGATTGAACAAAATAAGACAAAGTGGGAAGCATTTATTGAATGGTTTAAGGAGAATGGACTTGAGATTAACTAAACTCAATTTTGTTTCTTTTTATTTCTGAAATAAACGCTCATATGAACCACATAATCATCGACCACGACGAATTCAACACTACTAAATTTGGATTTTCGATTGTTGCGGTTATATTTTCTGTGCTCTTTTTATTGGCCATTTTTTGGTTTGGTATCCTCCTATCGGTACTTACTATTACTATCATCTTCTTGAAAGTTGGTATTGAGATTGACCCGATTAATAGAAATTACCGTTACTTCCAATCATTCTTTGGCGTTAAGTCTGGGAAGTGGAAATCGCTGGAAAATTTCAAAGCCTTAATTATTTTGAAAAAAACGATGAAAAGTGAACGACTCAGTCCAAGGATGGTAAATACCATTGATCATAAATCATTAACGTATGAAGTCAATTTAGCGAGTGAGAATCATCGAAATAAGTTCGCTTTAAAAAAGTTTAAGGAATCAGAAGCCGCAAAGAACCTTGCTGAAACTATTGCAACCCGACTCAACTTTCCAATCGAAAGTTACGACCCAGTTCTCTCAGAAAAAACAAGAATGAGACGAGCAAACCGCCAACGATAATTTTCACCCCCAATTACAAATCTATTGCTTAGCTTGCACTAGTCTATTTTGGACATTTTTTACTGCATACGCTTACCCATATCTTTTACTGAATCCCATTCACTTCCTACAATTGGCAAGCATATGAATCTTGAAATTGACTTAGAAAAAATAGCACAAATTGCCATTGAAAAACAGCAAGACAATGTTTCTTTTGGAAATTATCTAAAAGTTCAGGATTCTAAAAAGGTAGATGCAATTGTGCATCGATTGAACAATGAAATCACACCAAAAATAAGCTGTGTCGATTGTGGTAATTGCTGTCGAAACCTAAGACCTGTAGCAACGGAAGAAGCCATGCGACCTTTTGTAAAACCGGAAAACATCGAAAAGTATAAATATGTAAAAGGATTTGAATGTAAAAACTTGGATTGCAATATGTGTACTATTTACGAAGAACGGCCTGAAGAGTGTCGACAATATCCCTATTTACACAGAGATCAATTTGTAACACGAACTTCAGAATTGATTCAGAACTACGAAGTTTGCCCGATTATTTTCAACGTTTTTGAGCGTTTGAAAATGGAAATGGATTGGGTGGAACAATCTAAAAATAAGTAAAATCAGATCCATTGACTCCTAATTGGTTTCAAAGTTATTTTCAAGTGAGAGCACTCGATAATATTCCTTATTAAATATTCCAAAGTAGATTTTAGCTGGATAAAATCGATAAAATGGCCAAACTTTTCGAAGTGAATTCTGCTCGGTGACATACGCTTGTAAGGCTTCCTTTTTAATGGATTCAACACCATCTAGATCAATAGAGACGGTTGGTAACGGAGTTTGGTCAAATTGATACAATTCTTTTGCAATTTGATAAGCTTGTACGTCTTTTAAGATTCGTTCATTCATACTTGGATCAAAAACCGCCTGATAAATCCGTTGAATTGTAAATCCTGAATCACTTTGATGGATTTTACAGTAATCAGTGATCAATTGACTAATTAATATATGATCAGGATGCCCATATCCACCTATGCTATCATCTAAAGTAAAAATCACTGATGGATTATTTTTTAGAATAAATTGCGCAATATGACTTTTCGCTTCTTTGGTATGATACACATCGTCAAACTGCTCCTTTGGAAAAACAGCCCAAGGAATTTCGATGGACTCAATATTGTCTCTCAAAACAATGTCGTGGTGTTCCACACCTTTCATTCCTTGCAATTTAACCACATGTTCAAGATTACTCTTTCTAGTTTTTGTATTGTACTTCTTCCTTTCTTGGTAAAAACACATTTGTTTCACGTTCCAACCTTGAGCAGTCAATTTAGAAATAGTACCTGCCATGCTCACCGCGTCATCATCGTGTGCAGTTATAATTATAGCCGTTTTATTCGTCTCTTGTTTTAAATAAGTATCCTCAGGATAAGAATCTGCTGAAGCCAAATAATATAGAAAACAGATATGCCCACCAACGGTTATTACAACTAATATCGCTACTATTTTTAGAATTTTTAAAAGCTTTTTCATGGTATAATTTTAGACTTTAATAAAAATCAAAGATTTGAATATTTAGTCTGCGGTTAATAACCCGTATAAAAGGAATCTTGACCAATTGCTAAGTAAACTAAACACCCTTTTGCTTTTTATAATCAGAGGGTGAGCAACCGTGCTCTCTTTTAAAAAATCGGCTAAAATGAGTTTGTTCACTAAATCCCAATTGAAAGGCTATTTCTTTTGAATTCAGAGCGGTGTTTTTCAATAATGATTTAGCTGCCGATAGTGTCCGCTCTCGAATCCAATCGTTGGCTGTTTTTCCACTCTTATTTTTGATAACCGTATTGAAATAGTTGGGGTGCAAATTTAGTTTTGATGCATAATCTTGAACATTTAGTGGAACGTAGCTTTGTTTTGGGTCAATAACTTTCTTGAATTCAAATTCGAGTAATTTCTTAAAATGACCCAAAATAGTCGAATCATTACTATTTTTAAATTGATCACTCTTCCATGCTTTTTCCTTGCATTTCAACAACAATGAAATAAATAAATTGCCAATTATCTTTTCAGCCAACTCTGAATTCTCTTGAAATTCAGAAAATAGTGTCAAGTATATTCGCTCGAAAGATGCAAACTCTTTAGGGCTAAAAGTAGATGGTGGAATAATTTCAGCTAAGAGAAATGGAAATTCATCAAAAATAGTTGGGTGAATATTCTCCCTTAAAAAATTTTCAGAAAATGTAATTAGGTAGGCGTCCTCGCAAGTGTCGATTCTAAATGACTTTAAATGTCCCGGGTTAGTGAAATAAATCGTATTTGGCTCAACTACAAACTCCTGATCATCTACAGTATAAATACCAGAACCGTTTTTAATGAAGATAAATGAAAAATAATCAGATCTAAAAATACCTGAATAAAAAGGCAATTTTTGATGGAATGTAGGCAAAAAATGGATCGTAAAATCCATCCATTGAGTTAATGGTAACTCTAATGACTTGTATAAATCGGAGACTGTGTAATGAGTTTCAACCTTCATGCTATTCAGCATTTAATAAAAAATTAAATTAATACATTAATACACTAAAAGCATATTTTATTCGCATCTTTCTTCTTTTTATTTATCCTAAACAAATGACATTACTTAAGTCGTACTTGAACTGATACAGAATTTAGCTTACCCATCCTTAACCTATGAAAACATTCAATAAAAATAGAATCCTAACCATCTCAATGCTGTTTATTTCAAGTATTGGATTCAGCCAAACCCAAGAAATAAAAATCAAATTCATTAGTAATTGTGGACTGTACCTTACTGATGGAACCACCGACATTTATACTGATTTCCCATACCGTTCGGGCGCATTCATCTATCACGAATTTGATAATGCTGAACTGGATAGTATAAAAGACAACGCTACTTTCATTTTTACACATGCGCATGGAGACCATTACTCTAGCAAGAATATGAGGAGTGTCATCAAGAACAAAAATGGAAAAAAATATGGCAAATGGAACATTGAGGAACTAGAAAATTTATCGAACACCATTCCAGACTTTGAAATAATCGCCTACAAAAACAAACACCAATTCTCATTTGCGCATTACTCCTACTTGATCACCTGGCATGGAAAGAAAATATTTTTGTCAGGCGATGCTGAAAGTACAGCCACCATTGAAGGAATTAAAGCAATGGATTGGGCGTTTGTACCAGGTTGGTTGCTGCTTTCCATTTTTAGAAATGAACTAAAAATAGATACTAAAATGTTTGGACTATACCATATCGGCCCAAAAGATGACATTCAAATAGATGATCCTAAAATTTTAGTTTTAGACAAAACTGGAGAAACGATTGCGATTCCCTATTAAGCCACACAATCTCAATGTTCGATGTTAATCATTATTTATTTATAATCATTGTTGTTCGATTACAATTTCGAATTTAAAACAAATGCAAATTTTGATGTTGTCCCTTGAATTTTTGTTTTTGGAAAATAAAATGAATCCTTAGAGAAACCGGGAAGCTCCAATCTGTGATTGGAGATCACCCGGTTGAACTTAGGATTTATAAAATTTGGAAGAAATAAAAATTCAAAAGACGAGCTTTTTTTGTTTCGTTTTTTTGGCGGACAAAAAAATGAAAAATATTAATCAAAAAAAGTAAGCCCTATTTGACATTAATAAATGGATTTTTTATTTTTAATGAATTGAGTATTGATTACAAGCTAGATATGCATTAATATCTATTTTAATTCGATATTCTTTTATTTTTTGTCGGACAACAGTGTTTTGTGATAAAAAATCAAAAAAACAACCCCATAGGTCTATAGAACTTCAAGAATTCAATGGATTAAGACTCGAATTCCATTTTTTAATTTATCTTTAAAACTCAATTTCTAAACCGTTTGAAGAAAATTAAAGTGCAATGAAAATCAACAACCTTATACCCCGAAACGAAATTGATGAGAATGACAAGCTGTGCAAAGCATTCGATCAATTTCAAGAATTCATTTTAATCCTAAATAAAAGGGAATTACCTCAAGAAGTTACCGAAAAAATAAATGATTTTGTAAAAGAAATCAACGAGTGTTCGGCAAGTGATTTGAAAAGCCAGCTTCGAAAAAGTCAGGCAAAAGTAGTTCAACTTCTCGAAAAGGAATTAAAAATGGTACCCATTAATCATCATAGAAAAACGTGGTTGGCAATCGGAATGGCAGCCATTGGAATTCCTATAGGGGTTAGTTTTGGGATTAGTTTAGGCAATATGGCCTTTATCGGAATTGGGTTGCCTATCGGAATGGCAATAGGACTAGGAGTTGGAACGAAAATGGACAAAGCAGCTAAAGCCGAAGGCCGACAACTTGAAATTGAATTAATACATTAGAAATCAAACTAACCACCTATTATTTATGACCACAACAGACCGAATAAAATTGCCTTTCACTTTTGATGTAGCTAAAATGCATGAAGAATGCAAAGCGCTACAATTGAATCAATTTGAATATTATGATGTGATCCCTTTGCGGTCTCCAGCACACTTGGTAGACACTTCATTGCCCTTCCCTCCTCCTGCAGATGATTTTGCCGATGGTACATGGACGGATTGGTTAGATACCAATGAATTAAAGAAAAGTCCTTATTTGATGAGTATTGTTGATGGTTTTAGAGAAAACATAGACGTTACTTTAGTGCGATTGTTGCGACTTTCTGCCGGAGCAATTGTAAAAGAACATACTGACCCAACATTGGCCTTAGAAATTGAAAAATCAGTTATTCGCCTCACAATTCCAATCGTGAAGCATGAATTGGTGGATTTCTATTTGAATGGGAGTATTGTTCCCATGAAGCCCGGAGAATGTTGGTATTTAAGATTAACTGATCCACATAAAATAGAAAACAATAGCCCGATTGAGCGCATTAATTTGACCATTGACATGCGACCGAATGATTGGATTCGTGAAATTATAAACGAGCACTACTCTACTGCCAAAACAGAATGACAAACTTGATTGAGGCAGTAATCAAACTTTTTAATCCATTACTTTTCAACAGACTGTGTATTTTCTTCCTTTTTTAACTTATCTTCGGGTTTGGAAAAAATAATTTAACGAATTGATGGTGAACATTTATCTATTTTTAACGGATAATACATGTCCACAAAAGATGAAACGTTTGTATGATTGATTATAATTAAATATGGATATGACGCACTGAGTGCGTCATATCCAATATTAGCGGCAACCAAAAAAATGAGGAAACCAAAAAGATTAGGACATAAAATCGGAATTGGATTAATTATTATTATGTTGGTTTATATCTGTTTGACACAACCACCTGATGATAATCGAACTCTTTTCATATTGACCTTTTTAGTTATTATTGCTTTTGTGGTAGTTGGATACTTTAGAATGTATCAATTTTATCGTCTCGAAAAAATGCAACTTCGTCATGAATTCATAGACTTCGTGGACTATTTCAACAACCAAGACTTTATAATGATGGGTTTGAAACATGCCGTTTTACCTAAGCCTATTTGGAAACGACTATCTAATAAAAAGGAAAACAAACTAAGAATTACAATTAACGTATTGACTGTCTTAGTATATCTCTTATTTGGAACTTACATTTTCATTTCAACCTATTAAAAATAAAAAATGCCAGCAGCTAATATGGTGTAAAATTAATTATTAATCAGCAAGTTACGACACTTTAGCTTTCTTTTGAAACGCCACAAAATCTGTTTGAAGATTTCGTAATAATTAATACCGGGCCTGCGGCAGGCATGAATTACAAAACTGCAAAGCAGTTTTTACTATCCGATAGCTATCGGATTAGTAAATTGAAAGTGTTAATTTTATCTACCTTAAAACAAATTATTGTGCTCAATTGATAAAAATGAATACCAAGACATTATTAGTTTTAATTCTTGCTATAGTATCATTACTGTCCTGCAAAAATGAACCTGAACAATCCATAAGTGGGAATTGGGCGAGAATTTCAGATGACGTGTATTATGAATTCTACTTTGGAGATAGTATTGTAGAGTCCTTTAATCGAACATTTAAATTACAGCATGTTTCTTCATATGAGTTAATAAATGACAGCATCTTAATTGATGATGAAAGATTTTCAATTGAGGTTATAAACGATTCTATTTTAATAATTTCGGATTCGGTGAATTCTATAGAATTTCAGAAGATCTTTGATAAAAGAGATGAGTTTCTCCTGAGTGATCTGATCAAGACGGGAGTGTATAAAAAAGAATTTGATGATGAAGAGTTCCAAAGAATCTTAAGAAGGTTTCTTGATAGCAATTTTACTATTAGGGAGGCAGAATATAGAATAGCAAATGGACATCTCAATAAAGATACCTTACTTGCATTATGGGAAAGTAAAGCCAGTGCTGATAGTTCTGAAAACTCCTATTGGAAATACTTAATTAAAAGAATAAAAAACTGAGCAAAACATGCTGTAGAGTGCATTGTGGGCGAAGCAGTTTTTGCTTTCCGATTGCTATCGGAATAGTAAATTGCAAACATTATCTTTACCTACCGCCTAATTAATCTTTTACTGACGTTACCTGCAAGCTAAAAAAACGAAGTGGACGATAAAATAGAAACACATAACACTCTTTGGAGTTTAGTTGACCTTGACACAGAAGATCATAAGATTAAGGATATTGCGACTTTATTTTTAAAAGCAATGAATGATTGGCCAACTATGAATCAAACTCTAATTTCAGATTTTATAGGAGAACTTAAAAACTATTTTGGTGAACCGTTGACAATTGAGAAGTTAGACTCTAATAAATTCAACGGACAAAATGCTTGGCAATTAGAGACAGGAAGTTCAATTGCAGACTTGATAGACATTTCAACCAAATTTTGCAATGAATCGGAGTTTGATAAAATCATAGATAATATTCTCAACTATTATAACAAGGAATTTAACAAGGTTGACTTTATTGCCGAAGTTCAATATTTGACGACTGAACAAGGCGGACGAAAAACACCTGCGAAATCAGGGTATAGACCACAAATAAAATTCGATTTTGATGAAATGCAGACTTCGGGTCAACAGTCTTTTATTAATAAAGAATTGGTAAATCCAGGAGAGACTGTAAAAGCGAAAATAAAGATTTTATCACCAGACCATTTTGCATATACTTTGTCTGAAGGAATGGAGTTTGAATTTAGGGAAGGTGCGACAATAATTGGGAAAGGTAAAATTGAATATATAGTGAATGAAAAATTAGAAAAGCCAGCAAATAACAAAGTTGCTGATATAAAAAACAAACCATTCCCTCTTTAATTTGAGATAGAATTATCCTAGGCTTAAAGATTCGAAATCACTTACTTTTCAACTACTACCCGTAAGAGGATTACTAAAAAATTTGCAAAAAATAACATTTTACATTGATTTAAAACTTAAATTAATCGAATCAAACTATTCGTTTAAAATACGTTACACTTTAATTGCTTGAATCAGTAAAATAAATTGGTGTATTCTAAAATAGTGTACTTTCGCTCACTAATACACACACCATATTCTACGAAAGATGAATCAAAGTAAATGCAAATTCGTTTTATTAATCAGCTTGTTAGCTCTTTTTGCTGGGTGTGCAGAAAGTCAACCCAATCAATCTGATTCTGCTGAAATAGTAGTCAATGAAAAATTATCGTTGCCTTTGGACGATAGTTACTTTGTTCCATTAATGGAAACGAAAGATGATGCACTTCAAGCAGCTCTGCAACAAATCGTTAAGAGAAATCCAAAATGGGCCGAATTGGTCAAAAACAAAAAGATGTCGTTTGGTGTAGTTGATTTATATGACATTGAGAATATAAAGTACGCGGCTATTAATGGCAAAAACATGATGTATGCTGCCAGCTTACCAAAAATTGCGGTGCTATTGGCTGCTATGGATGCCTTGGAAAAGAATGAAATCGAAGACACGAAGGAATTAAGAGCTGATTTAAGAATTATGATCAGTAAAAGTAATAATGCGGCTACCACTCGTGTTATTGACCTATTGGGTTTTGAAAAGATTGCGGCAGTTATGCAAGATCCAGACTATAAATATTATGACAAATCTAACGGTGGTGGACTATGGGTTGGAAAACGTTATGCCGCTTCTGGAAAAAGAGAACCCGAACCTTTAAAAGGAATCAGCCATGCGGCTACAGTAGATCAAGTATGTCGTTTTTATTATGATTTAGCTTTTGGAAGAATGGTCAATAAGGAGCGTTCTATCCAAATGTTGTCCTATATGGAAAAACCTGAAATTCACCATAAATTTGTAAATTCAATCGAAAAAATTGCGCCTAAGGCGAAATTGTATCGCAAATCAGGTTCTTGGTCTACTTTTCATGCAGACTCTATTTTGGTGTGGGAAGATGGAAAAAGACGGTATATTTTAGTGGCATTGATTGACGATAAAAATGGAGAACAAATTATCAGACAGTTGGTCAATCCAATTGAAAAAGCATTAAAAATAGCTAGCCACACTGCAGCACAATAAGAAACAAAAAACGCATGAATTTAGGTGGTGCTATACGAAAACTGATTCAAAAGACATTCGATATTCGAAAAGGGGAATTTAAAATTGCCATGCTCCTTCAGGCCTGTATCTTTTTGATCATTGCCACTTTACTGATTGTCAAACCAATTGTAAATGCGCTGTTCATCAATCGGTTTGGTGTAGAAAGTTTACCGCAAGCTTATGTGTTGTTGGCTGTCGTCGCTATTTTAATCTCTACCGTTTACTCCAATACGTTAAATCGACTGAAATTAATTTCTGTTATACTCAGAACGTTAATTATTTCGGCCATCGCGCTCATTTCATTTGGATTCCTCTTGATTTACCAAGTAAATGTGGGTTGGGTCATTTACATTTTTTACATCTGGACTTCCATTTTTGCCGTGCTCAGCGCATCCCAATTTTGGATTTTAGCCAATGTGGTTTTCAACGTTCGTGAAGCCAAGCGAATTTTTAGTTTCATTGGTGCCGGCGCTATTCTAGGAGGAATTTTGGGAGGTTACCTCACCTCTATTCTGGTTGAATTTACTGGAACAGAACCGTTGTTGTTTGTAGCTGCATTCCTACTGATTTTATGTATCCCAATCAACTTAATGATTTGGAAAAATAGCGCCGGGAAATACAGCCAATTTAAACGGAAAAAAAGACAATCCTTTTTGAGTGACAATCCAGTCCGCTCCATTTTGAAGTCGAAGCTTTTGACTTACCTCGCTGCTATTTTAGGAATGAGTGTACTGGTGGCTAAATTGGTAGAATATCAATTCAGCGACATCGCCTCTTCCATCATTTCCAACCCAGATGATTTGGCGCAATTTTTTGCTTTTTGGTCGAGTAACTTCAACCTCATTTCTCTGCTCGTTCAAGTATTAGTAACCCGTTGGATTGTGGGCAATTATGGCGTCGGAAAATCCTTGTTGATTCTGCCCTTGGGAATCGCTTTTGGAGCGCTTATTACCTTTACTTTCCCTGAATTATGGGCGGTAGTTATTCTAAAAGCCATCGACGGAAGTTTAAAACAAAGTGTGAATAAATCGGCAGTTGAGCTACTGGGCTTGCCAGTTCCTTTCGAGATTAAGAAACGGACCAAGACGTTTATCGATGTGGTGGTGGACAGTGTAGCCACAGGAATAGCAGGATTTATACTAATCTTCATCATCAACGGTTTGGAGTTGGGAACCGAAGTCGTAAGCGGGGTCATCTTTATTTTAAGTGGAGTTTGGGTTTGGTTGGTTTTCAAGGTTCGAAAAGAGTATTTGAATTCATTTCAACTCATAAACACTGGAAAAAAAGCTGAAAAGGCTGCATTGAAATTGACTAAAGCAAACACGGTTATTGGTAGCTTTCAAAAGATCATTGCCGACAATAAGGTGCCACAAATCTTGTACTTATTGGATCAATTGAAACAAATTACCGATCCTCGTTTTCAAAAATATTTATTGCCATTAATTCACCATGAGAATAAAGAAGTGGCGGCAAAGACCATTCAATTGCTTCGTTTTTTTAAAGAACCCAACATTCCCAATCAGGAAATCAATTCGTTGCTAACTCATCCAGAAGAAGACATTCGTGTGGAGGCCTTTTTATATTTGCTTCGTTACACCAAAGAAGACAAGCAAAATCTGATGGAGAAATACTTAAACCTGTCAGACCATTACATCAGTTCCACTGCGCTATTGGCTTTGGTAGAAAATTCTCGAAGTAGTTTTACGTTGAGATACAAAGATTTTATCCTTAAAAAGTTAAATCAAACAGTTGAAATTATTGAATCGACTTCAGATCAAGATTTGAAGCAATTCCTTGAAATCATAACTATAAAAATTAGAGCCCTTTTACAACAAGATGAAGACATCGAATTGCTAGAAAAATACTTTTCACATGAGAATCCAGTGATCGTTAGTCAGGCCATAGCATCTACGGCATTTACACTAAATGAACGATTTATAGGCCATTACATAGAGTTATTGGGAAGCAAACTTCATAGAAATGAAGCGAAACATGCACTCTTTCAATATGGATTTCAAATGATTGAAGAGTTGGGAAAAAGAGTTCGACAGAAAAAGGTATCTCAAAATGCGTTGCATTTCATACCAAGTGTATTGGAGCAATTTGAATCTCAAAAGGCTGTTGCAGAATTGTTCGTTTTATTGGATCACGAAGATTTAGCGGTGCGGTTGGAAAGCATTCGTTCATTGAATAAAATTCATGCACACTTTCCTTTGTTAAATATAAGGAAGAGGGACGTTATCGATAAGATAAATACTGAATGTAAGATATACTTACAGACGCTGAATATGTTGCACACACAAGTATTGGTGGGTTTTCACAATAAAGATAAGAGCAGTCTGCCCAGTATGGAACTCGTTGAAGCTCGACAAAGCTTAATGAAATTGTTGGAAAGCCGCATGGAAAGTCATTTGGAGCGCATCTTTGGATTACTAGGACTTACCTACCCTTCTGCAGAAATGAGCAAGGCGTATGAAGCCATTCAGAGTGAACAAACCGACATGCGCATCAATGCCATTGAATACTTGGATAACTTATTGGAGGGCGACTTAAAACGCTTATTGATTCCTATCGTTGAGATCTCAATTTTGGATTCCATCAGCGAAGAAATCTTGCGTGAACTCGATTTAAAAGTAATGGGCGAATTTGAATGTTTTAAATTGATTTTGAAACGGAATGATACCAAGTTAAAGTTAGCGGTTATTTATCTCATCAGTCACCTTAAAGATGCTAGATATCAGCCCGTACTCAAAGAATTATTACAGGATAGCAATTCTAAAGTGAGGGATTATGCTCAGAATGCATTGGCTAAATTCACTTCATAATCCGATCAATGCTCGTCGCAATGTTCAAGTGATCTAGGTTGGAGTTTTTTCGCAATACATTACTCATCAAACACACCATATAAGTGGCTCCATTTGGTTGCTCCACAATGGCAATTGAATTCATAAAATTGTCAATATTCCCCATGTACTTGCCGCATTTAAACCCTTCTTCTGGTCGGCATTTATACAAGCTCCCAGACTTGAAATACACTGCTGCATCTTTCAAAGCTGGCGAAGAAGCATATCGGATTCTTCGGTCTGTTTGATACAACAATCGCTTGATTTCTAAACTTGAATTTTGATCGACAATTAGTCCTCTTTCCATGGCTACTAAATACTTCATTAACCCTTGAGTGGTGCCGATACTGCCGCCTTTACTCGGAATTATTCCGCTTCCACCTTTCGTAAAAAAGCTTCCCAAACGCCATTCGTCTTCACCAATATTCAATTCTCTTAATGGTTGATTCACCACTTCCATAGCGAGTGTGCTCAATTCTTTTTTAGGGGTTTCTGCAAAATATTGATCGGCTTCTTCTTGTGTTAAATGAGGGTACTTCTCGCCAAAAGCACGCATCAACACCACTTCTCTCCACAATACACTGGCGGCTCCGTTATTACTCACACTCACCATATGGTCAGCCCATTCAAACAAAGTAAACATGTCCGAGGCTGCAACTGGTCGCTTTTTAAATTCTTTGGTTTCTGCATTGTAGTGGGGAACTGTGTGGCTATCCGTCAATCCCCATGGCCCTGCCTTTACAATTCGATTGCACAACAAGGTAGCTCGGTCTTCGTAAGAATCAGGATAAATCTTAGCCAACTCTACAAACATTCCAGTCAATACAGCCAACTTCCCCACACTTCCAGGCTGATAACCTCTATTTTCTTGACGTTGTGCAAAACGAATCGGTCGACCAGGTGTAATGTCCAAAATGGTCACTGAATAACTTTCATTCAATCCGGGGAATAACCCATTAATCGACTTTTGCAATTGAGCATCTGGAGCAGGTAAAGTAGCCAAGCTATCACCTCTTTGTCCCAACAAATTCAACTGTATATCGTTGATCGATTTCAACATTCCTGGTAAAGGTTTTGCTTCCTTAATTTTTCCATCCAATATCAATTGCAACCTCAATAACCGTCGAATGTGACTGTGCTCAAAACCATCAATCGGGTAACCGCCTGAAAAGGTGAAAAACAAGCATAAACTCAATGTCAATAGTACTTTTAGTTGATTTGTTTTCATGGTTACAGTTTGGTTGAAGTTGGAATTTGTAAATCGAGATTCACTTTTGGTGTGATGGATTCGAGATAAGCCGAAGCCTGTGCTTTCTTGTTCTCCACAAATGGGCGAACCTGAAACAGCCATAATTTATTGTCTTTAAATCCCAATTCCACATCGTAAGGTCCTTCTGAGCTTATCCCTGGAGTATTGGGCAATGTTTTTCGAAGTTCGGCTGAAAGAGTTCTGATTTCTGCTAAATTACCCTCATTCAAAATCGGACGATTAAAAGCAGCCATTGTTTTCTCAGAACCACCTGTTACAGGTAATCTATTGTAAGTCATATCTCTTGATGGAGAAAGCAAGGTGTTGCTGGTAGCGGTAATCAATCTCGTTTCTGCGGCTTGACCATCAACTGCTCCTCCTGCTCCTCTACTAAAAGCTACCGTCAAGTCTTCCGCTTTTCTGTTGGTGATTCCTTTGGTGATCAATACGCCACTGTAATCCACATCCACACTAGGAATAATCAGAATACTCGGAAAAACATACGTTGGATTGCTCAAGTATTTCTGACGCCATTTGTAACTCCGCTCACTGTATGGCGATGCCCAAACTTCTCGAATTCCTTGAAGAATTCGGCCTTTATCAGCGGCATTGAAAATGGTTAGATTCAAACCAGCACCAGTAAAATCTTTCAAGTCTTCCATGTTGGTGTCGCTTCTCAAGAATACTGGAATCTTGCCCATTCGTTTTCCCAACACCAATAAAAATCCTTGTTCCAAGTCTTGAATAAACTCAGGTAAAAATGGCATTTTTAGAATCTCAGCTCTTAAAATCACCAACTGCTCCAATTCGTATTCGTCTGCTTTTTTCTCGTCTATTCCACTACTTCTCATTCGATTGCCCTCATCAAAAATAGCATTCAAAAACTGCCAATAGCTTTGTGTTTGATCTGGCATCAACTGATCCATATGCGCCTTAAATACGCCAAAAGGCATCACTAACCCTTCCACTACATTATCTGGAAACACTGCTTTCAATTGGCCTAAATTGGCCGCCTTGGGGCCACAAATTTTTCCAGATTGGGATGCTCTCACATTCCGTAGGTTCAATAATTTGGTTTGATCCAATCGGATTAAATCTTCCTCTACTCCTATCTTTTCTGCATTTCGCTCTTTCTTCAAGAATAGATTTTTCTCGATTTCCGTCATGTCTTTTTCAAGTTTCATCGACACAGATCCTGCAGGACTTACTGAATAAAAGATGATTTTTCCAGCCATTTTCTTCAATTGCGCCATGTTTTCGTCGGAAAGTACCGCATTTGGAATTCCAAGATTACGCGCCAACAATTGCACATGCGACACTAAATTTCCTTCGCTCACTGTTGCTATTCCTGCTATTGGTTTTAAGTCTGACGGCGGTCGCTGAAAGATGTAAATCTTATCCGATGAAATCTCCAAATCTTCCGTCTCATGCTCCACCACGACCAATTCACCTTTGGCGTATCCAGGATTTAACCCTCTTATCTGTCCTTGGTTGGGTAAGTTAAAAACTGCATTATTGATTCCCGATTGCTTGGCAATCAAATCATTCAACTGTCCCACACTTTCACCCAATGCCAATCCGATGGAAGCTCGAATTCGATCGTCCACAAATCCCTGCGCTTGCGGCTCAAAAGGGGCATACAAATCAATCACATTTTTATACACCGCTTTTGTCATTCCAACTCCCCATTCTACCGCACTTCTGGATGCAAATAAATAATCGTTTAGCTGGGCCAAGGAAACAGATTCCGATGCAGGTAATTTCAAACGTGATTCCAACGCTTTCCATTCCCAAATTTCTATCGCACCTGTTGCCGCCATCGCTTTGGATAGGTAGTTGATTTTTTGCATCAACTCTTTCAATGTAGCACTCTTTACTTTAGGCACTTCTTTAAAAGCTACAGCTTCTAACTGAATGGATAATTCCAATAGGTTTAATCGTTCCTTAGCGGTTTGTTTTTCGTTGGTTGCCAATCTTATCTCCCACATTAAATCGGCTGTTCGTTCCAATCGTTTCAAGCTGCTTTCCGAAGTTTTATAGGCCGATAAATAAGCTGATATGCTTGAATACAACTCAGGATTAGATTTTAATCCATCTGCATACACTTTTAATTCCTCCGCTTTTACGGGTTGGTAAAAGGTTTCTAAATCGGCAATTAACTCATCAAATTTCTTCATTTGAGTGGCCGAAAACTTAGCCGCATTATTGGCTTTGAATTGTTTCACCTTTGCGATGTCGCTTTCTTCTGGCTGTCCATGCAATTTGATTCTAAGGTTCATAAACGATGACATTTCATCGGACAAAACTTTTGACGTACCTCGTATTCGCTGTGCCAAACTGTTGTCTCCTTTGTGGGGAATGTCCAATAAACTCTGACGAATCAGGTAAAAGTTTTGAGCGACCTCTTTGTCTTGTGAAAGCAACCATTGGTAAAACTCAATTCCCCATGCTTCCTCATCTTCTACCTGCAAAGCTCCTCGGTAGTATTGTGCCTTTCGGTAAATCCAACCATCGTCCACCAACTTCAAGTACTTTTGCAGTTGATATTGCTTAATGCGACTATTCAATTGTTTATCATTCCAAAAACTTTCAAAATCAGTTCCTGTAAGTACTTGATTAAAATACAATCCATTGGATTTTTCCAATTGTGTGATGGCTGATTTTAGTCGCGCATGCTGCACTCCTCCTGGTTGCGGACACCTTTCTTGTGGATTTAAAATACTTCCATCAATACAAAACCATTTGATGTCTTGATAAGGGCCTCGTGGGTCTAATTTTAAATTTTGAACTATTTTCTTCAATCCATCAGTGTCAACCGATTGAGAAATAGCATTAGAAGTAAAAAATAAGAAGGTAATAAATAGAGTAATTGATAGTATTTTTTTCAATGGTTTACGTTTAAAACGGTTTGTGATTTGGTACTAAAGTTAACAATTAAATAGCTTAAACAATGGTGATAGCAATACTTAGAAAAAGTTTATCTCTCAATCTAAATAACATTTAGAATTCAATAAGGATCACCTAAAAACCCTTCAAGGGCTTGGTCAGTAAGCTCAATTTGAAACCTCTGCAATAAGACAAGGGGATGAATTCTCTTGTGGTGCGCGTTGCTTGTTTTATTTTTTTGGGTGTTCGTGAATTGCGATAATAGCATTTACTTTTAATTTGAATGCTCTGCAATAAGACAAGGGGATGAATCCCATTGTGGTGCGCATTGCTTGTTTTCTTTTTTTTGGTGTTCGTGAATTACGATTATAGCATTTACTTCTAATTTGAATGCTCTAGAATAAGACAAGGGGATTCATCCCCTTGTAGTGCGCGTTGCTTGTTTTCTTTTTTTGGGTGTTCGTGAATTGCTATAATAGCATTTACTTTTAATTTGAATGCTCTAGAATAAGACAAGGGGATGAATTCCCTTGTGGTGCGCGTTGCTTGTTTTATTTTTTCGGGTGCTCGTGAATTGCGATAAGAGCATTTACTTTTAATTTGAATGCTCTAGAATAAGACAAGGGGATGAATTCCCTTGTGGTGCGCGTTGCTTGTTTTATTTTTTTGGGTGTTCGTGAATTGCGATAATAGCATTTACTTTTAATTTGAATGCTCTACAATAAGACAAGGGGATAAATTCCCTTGTGGTGCGCGTTGCTTGTTTTATTTTTTTGGGTGTTCGTGAATTGCGATAATAGCATTTACTTTTAATTTGAATGCTCTAGAATAAGACAAGGGGATAAATTCCCTTGTGGTGCGCGTTGCTTGTTTTATTTTTTTGGGGTGTTCGTGAATCTCCAAAATAACATTGCTGTTAATTTGAACCCTCTACAATAGCGATTTCGTCGTCCGTTAAGCCGTAAAGTTCGTAGACCATCGCATCTATTGCTTTGTCTGTTTTATCTATTTCTGCTTTGAGGGCTTGGGCTTCTGCTTTTTTGGTTTCGAATACTTCCATCCACTCCATTTCTTGGAGTTTGGTGAGTTCGGGGATATTACCTGTGCTATTGCAAGGGGATGAATCCCCTTGATGCGCGCGTTGCTTGTTTTCTTTTTTGATGGCTTTGTTCAGCTCTTTGATAAATTCTCCAAAATCCAATTCGTGCCAACTTTCGAGCTTTCGAGGTAATTTTCCGATTGGGTATTGAGATTGGAGGTAGTTGGTGAATTGTTCAAAAGCTAATCTATACTTTTTTTTCAATTCAATTAATTTTATCGATTTCTCTGTAAGTCCATCAATATTCTTATTAATAATTGGCAATAATTTAATATGTGCCAATTTAATTTGAGGAAATAAATCATCAAATTCCGAATATCTATATCTAAAATAAAATGACATTAATTTTGAGCAAACTATTCCAACTATAGCTTTCTCATTTACATTAAAATCATTATTTAACAGCACTGTATAAATTTGCTGATCTACAACAAATTGATTATCAATATAAGCAGAAACAATTCCTTTTGATAAAATTTTTCGAATTAGTATTCTTTTACCTTCAAAAAATCTAGGTTCTCTTGGCTCTGCTAACCATTTCCCATAACTTATATAACTATCATCTTTCCAATTTACTTCCCATTGAGATAAATTTCTTCCCCTTAAATATGGAACAAAACTATCATTGTCCTTCTTATCTGACTGGTATGGATCTAATTGAATAAATTCTTTTGTGTGTCCAATTCTTTTATGATAAACCCCTACACCTCTTACGACTTCTGACTTATCCCCTAACTTCGATGATGAAATTTCTATCTTTTCTAAAATTGTTTGAATTTCCTCCGTAAGGTATATATTTATAGAACTATCATCATTCTTTAACCAAACTTCTTGATTACCTTTTCCATTTAAATGGAACTCAAAATTTAAACATTGTAATAATTCTACAGATTTAGAAATTTTACTTCTATTAAATGTCGTTATAACAGTATCAACATTCGCATCCTGAAATACATCTGAAGGCATTGAAACAAAATTGTCAAATTTAACTGTCTTTAAAAGATAAGTTCTAACTGGGGCTAAAAGTAAATTATTCAACCAAGTATTTGGAACTATAAAAGATACCTTTCCATTTGATTTAATTAGAAATACAGATCTCTCAATAAATAAAATATATAAGTCAATTTGATAAGATGCACATTTATAATTTTCAACTAAATAGGCTTTGATTTTATTTTCAATATCTCTTGCATATACATACGGCGGATTCCCAATCACCACATCAAAGCCACCTTTTTTCTCGGTTCTAAAGGCGTGTTCGTAGCTGGCAAATAGTCTGCGGCACACTTTGTCCAGTTCCTTGTGCTCTGGCAGTTCGTGCTTGCTTCTGTTGGTTTTTATATAGTTTACGGTATTCCATAATTGTTCTTCGCTGGTAATTTCTTTTTTACCAAACTTTTGGGCCCAAAGGGAAACGGCTTTCTCTTCTCCATTCTTGACAAGGGGATTTATCCCCTTGATGGAGTTAAATACTCTCGCCGTTTTTCCTTTTATTTTTCCCACAATTTTGGTCAATTCCTCTTGCTCACATACGAGTAGCAGGTGCATGTGGTCGCCACAAATGTTGAATCCCATCACATTCAATTGGTCTTCTTCCACTATTTCGGTTACCGTTTTGGCAATGTTCAATTCGTCTTCAGCAGTTAGCCAAATGCCTTCTGCTGTGGGTCGAGTGCCATGGTCGCGCAGTTCTCTCACCTTAAAGTCGATCATTCGCTGAGAGGTTCTGCTGTCATGCGTAGCAGTTACGATGTGGTAAGCGGTTTTATCTTTGTCTTTAAACACTTGCGGAAATTCCTTTTCCCAACTGAATGCTTTGTCGCCTGCCACTGCTTTGCTGTCAATCAGTGAGTTTCCGCACTTTATATTGCTGTTCAAATCGTTGAGCTTTCGGCGGGGTTGTGCTGTTCGCAGCCACAAGGAGAGTTTGGCTATTTCCACACTTTCTTCGTTCAGGTCTACCCCAAATATATTGTTCTCCAAAATGGTGTTTTCTATATCCGGAAACACCATTCCTCCTCCCATCATACTGGTTTGTAGTTCGTCGATGTAGGTGTGTTCTTTTATCAGAAAATCCAACGCTTGGTTCAGAAACGCTCCAGAACCACAAGCCGGATCGCAAATGGTAATGTTGAGCAACCACGTTCTGTAAGCATCCAATCGCTCTTGCAGCTCCCTCAATTTATTGATGGCTCTACCTTTTCTCGATTTTAGATAATCTTCTTCCTTAATACCGATTTCAGCTTTCTTTTCGGCACATAGCTTCCCTACAGTATTGTCTACTATGTATTTGGTGATGTATTTTGGGGTGTAAAAAACACCGTCTTTCTTTCGTTTGGTTTTTTGTTTGTCGAAGTCTACGCCTTCTATTTCGGCATTTACACTTTCTATTTCGTTTAAGGAATTTTCGAAAATGTGCCCCAATATATTCACGTCCACCTGACTTTCAAAATCGTAGGATTGCAGAACATCGGTGTGTTTTACAATCAGCTCATTGGAGATTAACAAACTATCCAAAACGGCATCTGGCTTAAACAATCCACCGTTGTAGGCGAAAATTTCTTGCCGAGAAGCGGTTCCTTTTCTCCCAGTATCCAAGAAATTGAAATACTGCTTGAACAAATCATAAATCGGTCGTTCATCGCCAAAATCGACGTCGCTTTTCCACTTATTCAAAATTTGCTTGGTGGAGTTGGCCGGCAGTAAATCTCTGTCTTCTGCAAAAAAGACAAACAAAAATCGGTCGATTAGTTTCTGCGATTTTTTGAAGAGTGTTTGCTTGATGTTTTTAACAGCTCGGTCGGTATCTTCTCTATTCATCTCCGATCTAAACACGTCATTTTTCATGTTTAGCTTCACCAAATCACGAAACAGTTCTCGCTTAAAGAGCGAATAAGCCGCATAAAATTTCTTGGTAATCTGCTCTTCCTCTTGCAAGGACGCTTCCTTTATTTTTAGCGGTATGTTATATGTTATTTAACAGATTCTCTTTTGCCAAACAGAGGTGCAAAAATGCAAAGCGTTCTTCAGTTAAATTAAACAAATCAAACTCTTCAAAATCTACCGCATTATTGATGTAAAACCGCAACTTTTCATAGTTGGAGGTAATCACATACACACATTCGCTTTGGTTGGCTTTATAATCAAACGCCTGCTGACGTATTTTTTCTAAATCTTTGGTGTTGGTTCCTTTCAGCTCTATTACGCCTATTGCTTGGTCGTTTAGCAATATAGCGCCGTCAGCTTTTTTACTGTTCGATTCGTTTTTGTATTCGGCTACCAAATTGAAATCCGCATTGGGCTTCATGGTATAGTCCAATATTTTAACAAACAATTCTGTCAGAAAAATCCCTTGAAACTCTTCCTCCTTACTGGATCGGATATTCTCCTGAATGGTAGGATTTAAGAAATACTTGGTGTATTTGGAATACGCCTTTTTGATTTCTTCTGTTTTCTGAGCTTTGTGGTAGTTTTTGAGAACTGCAGTTTGAAAGAGAGCCATTGATTTAGAGTGAAGTTTTTAGTTTGCTTGCGCAATTAAAATACATGAAGCCCTAAAGTTAAGGAGTTTATTTTATAGAAAATATAGATTGTTGAAAAATAGTAAATCGTACATTCTCTAAGGGTTACTTTCAAGAAGCTTACAAAGCTATGAGATTAAGTAATTAAGCAAATCTCGATTTATCCGTTTCAAACATTATCTTTACTCCAATTCAATTAAGAATGGAAGTGATTAGTTGATTATGAATCTGAAACCAAGTATGTAAAATGGAGGAGCAAGATAAATCGAATACTTTTAAAAAATTACTAGACCGACTTCAAGAAGATTCATGGCAATTGGAATTATTGATTTCAGGGTTTGCCATTTTTGGGCTATTTTATGCGCTTGAGCCGATTACGAATAAACTACAATTGGCACATTTCGACAACAACCAAGTGTTTGTCAATTTCTTGGTGATCGTTTATTTCTCACTCCAGATTTCTATATTCAATCTTCTGCTTCATGTTTTATTGCGTGGATTATGGATCGGCAGTTTAGGCCTCCGATATGTGTTTGGTGATATCCATTTTGATCAATTGAATTACAGTGATCAATTCACCAATTATCTAAAACGGAAGGTGGGTACTTTTGATGACTACATCAGTAAACTTGAGAATACATGTAGTGTCATTTTTGCATTGACCTTTTTACTTATTTTTTATGTTTTTTCATTTTTTATTATAGGGTTTATCCTAGTTGGATTCAATATAGAAGTACCTGATTCGATGATAGGTATTACCAGGTTTATTTTCATCATTTTTTCAATTGGTGTGTTATTAACCGTCATCGATTTTATCACACTAGGTTTTTTAAAGAAGAATAAATGGGTTTCGAAATTCTATTTTCCATTTTACTGGGTGTTTAGCTTCCTTACATTGTCTTTTCTATACCGCCCTTTGGTGTATAACTTACTTGACAATAAATATGGGAGACGCATTAGTGTTGCTTTAATTCCATTTTACTTGCTGATTTATGTTGTATTTCATTTGCAATTTCAAAAATCTAATTTCATAACTAAAGATATCATTATGTCCTCTAGCAGCAATATTGCTAATGGCTGGAACTATCAAGATGCCATTGATAAAGATGACAATGTATTTAAAGGTGAATTTGTAATCCAATCTAAAGTAATCACTGAACCCTTCATTCGACTTATTGTGCCATTGACACGAAAAATCGAAGATGCGCTAATAGAATTTAATCCCAATTTAAAACCTATAAAAGATAATCGAGGCTTGTATTTTCAATCTGAAATTTCATTTTTTTCCAATCAAAAAGTACCCAATGAAATGAATGTAGAGTACCTGCGAACTTTTGAGAAAAAGTATCGTTTTAAGATTGACACCACCACCTATAAAACTGAATTTATTGTCAATTATAACAAAGATGAATTGAACCTTGAGTCCTATATTGGAATACACGATTTACCAGAAGGAAAACATACTATTGAGTTGCTATGCACCAAGAATAGCAAATCAGATTCAATTGATAGTACTATTAAAATTCCATTTTGGTATTATAAAGATTAACTGACTTATACTCATTAATCACAGCCATAACTTTTAAAAGTTTCTAAAATTTACGACGATGAGTGATGTAAATAAATACCGTACAAATGGAGCAATTGGAGCCTTACTCGATGAATACCAAAAGGCGTTGAGTGAGTTAAATTCGGTTATCGATCCACTAAGCACCCTTGAATTAACTAAAGTAGTAGATACAGAAACTTCAGATGAAGATTGCAAATCAATTCAAACTATATTAGCTCATCTGGTTCAAAGTGGCTATACCTATTCAATTGAAATTAGAAAGTGGTTAGGTGAAAAAACTGAATACAAAAATAATGTTGTGAAAGACAATGTCATTGATTATCAATCTGAACTATCGAATATGTTTGAATATACCGAAAAGGTATTTATTGATTATCCACAACTTAAGCTGACAGAATTTGAGATAGACAAAAAGATTATAGTAAGATGGGGACAGACTTTTGATGTGGAGCAATTGATGCAACATGCAATTGTTCATGTATTGAGACATCGGAGACAGATCGAAATGTTCAAGCAAAAAATGCTTCATTCATCTTTGAAACCCTAACCCAACTAGGGTAAATTAAATGCTGACTACTGACCTGTGGAGAGTTAGTAAAACACTACTTTCTTGCTAATAACTTTACTAGGTGTAACTAGTCTCAATGTATAAAATCCAGGTGTGATTGTCTTTCCTTTCAACACCTCAACTTTTAATGTCGATACATCTTGAGTTACATTCATATTGTTTTCAATGATTAGTTTACCGGCTTCATTGAAAAGCATCCATTGCAAGTTCCCCACAGAAACGTTACTAATTTCAAAAAATAATTGATTCCCTTTTGTCGGATTTGGGAAAACTCTTACGCCATCGCCAATTGTGTTATTAGATCCAAACTCAACCACTCTCAATTCAGAAAAAGTATACTCTCCATTAAAATCTGTTTGTTTCAATCTATAATAAGAAACTCCTGAAAACGGTGATGGATCAATTAAATCATACCTCAACTTCTCCAAAGAATTTCCTGCTCCTTGAACAGTACCTACAAATTCAAAATTCTTCCCGTCTTTTGATTTTTCTACCGTAAAGTAATCGTTGTTGATTTCTGAAAGCGTTACCCAATTCAATAACACACTTTTGACTTGCTTCTCAGCATCAAAGTTTAATAATGTAATTGGCAATGTGGTCGCATTGTCTGTATCTCTCCAATCTGGTTCTAGGTCTGCATCCTTATTCGGCAAAGAAGAAGGCTGCCCGAAGTTATCTGAATCATACAAGTCTATCAGTCCATCACTGTCTGAATCGTGATAAAATGGACTATCCGGATCTAAAAAGTTAGGCTGACCGTCTGAATCAGTATCCTCTAACCAATTTGGTATTCCATCAGAATCTCCATCTAGTGCATTATTATAGTATGAAGCATTTCCTCCTGCTCCTGTAAAAGCAGTCGCTCTTGCTAAAAAATCGTTTAAGGCATCTCCATCTGTTGCTAAACCAGCCTGATCATCGTCAAATCCTTCTATCCAATCCGGTTGCCCATCTCCATCTGTGTCTAAATCTATATAGTCTGGATTACCTGTACTTTCATGATTACTCAAGGTAATAGCTGTTCCTCCATTGTCTGAATCATAGCGGTTGTCCCAACCATCAGCATCTCCATCTAAACCCAAAGGAGCTAAAAATGCAACTGTCGTTTGACCTTCCACATTGTCCGTTATTCCGTCATTGTCGGAATCTATATCCAAATAATTTTCAAATCCATCACCATCAAAATCTGCAATTGGTAAGGCTGATCCAGCCTCATCCAAGTCAAAGGTATTGACAAATCCATCATTATCCACATCTGTTGAGCTATCTGCTTGACCATCATTATTGGAATCTACGCCTCCAGCTTCAATGATATCAGCAATACCATCGTTATCAGCGTCCAAATCCACTCTATTTTTGATTCCATCGCCATCTTGATCACTATCTACTAAAACAGTCCCCCCATTATTTGGATCGAAAGTATTTGCCCATCCATCATTATCGGTATCCGTATCATCATCTACTCTACCATCATTATTTGAGTCTATGCCTCCTGCTTCTATAATGTCAGGAATACCATCATTGTCTGAATCTAAATCCAAATAATTTTGAATGCCATCATTATCTGTATCACAGAAATTTGCGTCTGAAAGCACAGAAAATGGAATAGCGCGTTTTGAAATACTAGCAGATTGATAGGAGACTGTTAAATTGGCTCCTCCACTATTCTCAAAAAATACGACAACTATTGTGTGCACTCCTGGAGTTAAAACTACTGTTCCTGAGCGTTCTCTATTTCCATGTAAATCATCGTTATTTACAATTAGATTTCCATTAATATATAGTCCTGATCCATCATCTGAAGTAGTGTAAAAAGTATAGGTTTCAGAAGTAGAAATAGAAATGAATCCACTATATCTTATAGAATACACATCTGCATCACCTGGGTCTACAGCTGCTTGTAATGTATTTACATTGAATGTAGATATCGTTCCAGTTGACAATGCACCTGTAGTAGGAATATTAGCAAATTTAAATCCTGACGGAACTGCATCGTAAAATTCGTAATTCAAACTTCCCGTTCCTGCACCAAAACATGATGCATTTTCGTCCACATCTAATATTCCGTCATTATCATCATCAATGTCATTAAAATCAGAAATTCCATCGCCATCAGAATCTAAAAACTCTCTCCAATCTCGCTCTGGAGTATTGGTTTGATCCAAATTGGGAAAGCTACTAGAAGTTTGTCCATTATTGGTCACATTTGTAGAAGAGTTCTTTCCATTAACACCATCAAAGTTATCATCTAATCCATCTAAATCAGCGTCCAATCCTGAAGCAGAAGTATTAGGTATCCCATCATTATCGGTGTCATACGCTTCCAGCAAATCAGTATATCCGTCATTGTCACTATCTGTGTCTATATAATCTGGAGTATCTGTGCCATCGGTATTTACTGGAACGAGTAGCGAACTTCCTAAATCACTGTCGAATGCATCATCAATTCCATCCATATCAGCATCTGAACCGACTGGAAGTTTCGGCGAAGCACTCGAAATCTGAGCTTCTATAACGTCTACAATTCCATCGTTATCAGAATCGATGTCTACTCTATTATTAATTCCATCGGCATCTGTATCTGGATCGGACAAAGCACTTCCTCCATTGTCTGAATCAAATGTATTGGCCCAACCATCGTTATCTGTATCTGCAAATGCGTCTACTCGACCGTTGTTATCTAAATCAACACCACCTGCTTCAATAATATCAGCAATTCCATCATTGTCCGAATCAAGGTCTAAGCTATTTATAACACCATCATTATCGGTATCGCAACCAGTATTAGCGACAGAGAAAACAGAGAAGGGAATGTTTCGCTTAGTAATACTCGCACTCGAATAAGCCACACTTAAATTATCATCACCAGTATTTTCAAAAAACAATACTGTAATTGGATACGATCCAGGAGTTAATACAATGGTCCCATTTTGTTCAGCTGAAGCGTGAATTCCATCATTATTAACAACTTGGGTGGCACCAATATAAAGTTTAGAACCATCATCAGAAGTGGTGTAAAAAGTATAAGTCTCTGTTGTGGATATTGTAATGTATCCTGTAAATCGAATCCCATAGGTATCACTATCTCCAGGATCAGCTGCTACTTGAAGTGCATCCACATCAAAATTTGCAGTTGTGCCAGTAGCTAAAGCTCCTGTAGTAGGAATATTATCTACCGTTTGCCCTGAAGGAGTGCCATCATAAAACTCAAAATTCAAAAATCCTCGACAGCTCAATTCTTCAGTGACGTCTAATACTCCATCATTGTCATCATCAATATCTACGTCATCAGAAATGCCATCGTTATCGCTATCCGCAATGCATGTATTTACATTATAAGTCACTGAATTAATCAAAAAGTCAGTTGAACTTGGTGGATTATCTTTACTAATCCGTATATATCGTGCAGTGGAATTAGCCGTAATAACAGCATTTACAAAAGAAGTACTGTTTGTGGTAGGAGGAGTTGGATGAGTAATCCAGTTTACTCCATCAATTGACTCTTCCAAGATCATTGAAGCAGTTCCTGATTCGCCTCCACGTTCAGCCCAAGAAATGGTATAGTTTGATCCAGTTGGAATAATATCAGTTAAATCCAACACAAAAACATCCCCATTTTCGAACAGTTCTGCACCATCAGTATCTGCAACTCCCAATGCTTGAGTTGGATTATTCACCCCGGAATTTGAAACGACCAAATCGGCATTCCCAGCAGTTGGACTAGCTGAAGGAGTTAATCCAAAGCCACAACCACTAGAATTGTCTTCCAAGTAATCAGGAGTTCCATTGGGCTCACTATCCGGTATTTCAGAAAGTGTAGGAATTCCATCTGCATCGTCATCATTGTCTCTGAAATCATCTTCTCCATCTCCATCAAAATCTTGATGCACAACATTAGAATGACATACAATAGCATCGGTGTTGATTATCAATACAGGATCAACTTCTGCTGTTCTTCTATTTCCATTTGGTCCAGTAATTAAAATCACTAGATTATTTCCATTTACCCAACCACCTTGATTGACTATTTCTTGAATGATTGACGAAACGTCAACCGTTCGCTGAGCACTTGCTACTTCTCCAATTGTATTCCAATCGGCAGGACTCCATGATTCGCTATTGATGGTAGGTGTTCTGCTCGAAACATTATTTACAGTGGTGGTAAATGATGGGGCATTAGTCGCCAATTGACCGCGAATAGTGATGGTTATTGCACCTGTTTCTACCTCATCAGTTTCGAATTGGATAAATGCAGAATTAATAGTTTCTCCTTGATCCACAGGAACTCCTGAAAAGAATATTCCTACGGTTTGATTGGTTCCACCATCGTTACTGAATTCTAAGTCACTACTAGATAAATTTATTGAACCATCGGTGTTATCTTCTTCTGCATAATCAGCTGCTCCAGTCTCAATCGACTGCGCACAGTCTGCATCAAACGTATCGTCCAGTCCATTCCCATTTAAATCCGCTCCTGTGTTTGCAGCATCAGCTACTCCATCGCTATTGGCATCATTCCCTTCTATGAAATCAGAAACTCCGTCATTGTCAGAATCGGTGTCCATATAATCTGGAGTTCCATCTCCATCTCTATCGTATGGTGTAATCGGAGTCTCAAAGGTGGAGACATCCCAAAAATCAACAATCCCATCTTGATCGGAATCAATCACTAAAGTGGGAAACTTATAATTTGCAGTCGAATAACCTTCTCGAGTATCATCTATTCCATCTGCATCGGAATCGATGTCAATATAATTTGGTCGCAATGGTAATCCGTTTGTAGTTTCATAACCATTATCGGTGTTAGGTATTGGTAAAGGTGAAGCTTCTAAATTGTCATAATACCCATTATTATCGGTATCCAACAATGCATCCACTTGTCCATCTCCATCTAAATCTGCACCACCGGCTTCAATAATATCTAGAATCCCATCGTTATCCGAATCTAGATCTAAAACATCCTTAAGTCCGTCTTTATCTGAGTCAGGGTCGGCAGCGACCATTACTCCACTACCTGAAAAAGTTTCTCTTGAGTCAACAATTCCATTGCCATCAGCATCTGTTCCTGCTACATTTCCTTCAGAAGAAGAATAACCGCTAGGAATCACGCCTGAATTTACTTCAATCGCATCTGGAATTCCATCATCGTCTGAATCTCGATCTCTGTAATCTGCAATTCCATCATTGTCAAAATCCCCAATTCCTTCAATATTGTCTCTTATTCCATCGTTATCGGAATCTAAATCACAACTATCTCTTACTCCATCTAAATCAGAATCTCTACCAGTTTCGAAAAAGTTTGGAATTCCATCACCATCACAATCAGGTCCTGAAGCTATACCGAAATTGTTGTTATTGTCTACCTCTGAAAAGTTAACCGCATCAGTAAATGAAATGGTTTCTACATTATCTGTAGTTAAAGCAAATCCGAAAGGATAAGAAGAGTAAACTGTAGAAGTCAATAAATTTCCGGTGGCTGCGAAATAAAATTCATAATCTCCATTTACGTCTGTCAGGGTAGATTGGATCCGAGTATCTTCTGGATCTACTTGTCCATTCGCATTGTTATCAATGTATAAATACACTCTAATATTGGCAACTCCAACTTCTCCCCCATCTTTAATTCCATCGTAATCAGTATCATTATATACAGTTCCACTTGCTGAATTGGCATCTGCTACTAAACTAGCTAACGCTTCTACATCACCACCTGTTAAAGGCACAAAGTCACTCATGACTCCCGTTGAGATATTTATCTTGCTCAATCGATTATCGTCTCCTTCCGAAGCCCATAATTGTCCATCATTAGAGAATGCTAAACCTTCAATGTCATCTTGCGATAAGGTAGAAGCAACACTAAAAGTCCCAGTAAATTTATTAATGGCCAACAATTCATCATTATTTCCATTGAAATTAGATGAAGCATACATTCTACCTGTTACAGGAGAAACAGCAATATCGTCCACATCAACATCAGCGCCATTACCTGCTATTACAATATAATCGATTCCCGGACCAAATGCATTTCTTACAAATTGTCCAGTTAATGGATTGATTTGAAAAATTAAATCTGAAGTTGCTCCTGATTTTCGTTCTGAAGCCCATAATTTAAAGGTACGTCCGTCTAACATTAATCCATCAACGTCATCTAGCGTTTGCGGACCAGCTGCTCCATTAGCAAATCCACCACCATCAACTTCAGCCATAAAAGTAAAAGCTCCTGTAGCTATATTAATAGTACCAAAATCACCAGCATTAGTGGCAAATAATTGATTTCCTCCTGGAGCAGGATAATAGGCGATTGCTTCAATATCAGAAACACCGGTAGCACCAATTAAAGTGACCACACCTGTTACTCTATTCACTGAATAAAAATTGTTGTCTGAATCGGCGACGTAGTAAAAGACATCAGGGTCGCCTGCCTTAAGTATGAATGTTGAAAATGTTAAGGCTAATAGTATAAAAAGATGTTTCATGCAATTGTGTTTGACTTCTTAAAAATAAGAGGCCGAAGAGTTAAAAGTGGATCAAAGTTACAATATATACGTAGGTGCATTGGAGGAGGTTCTAAAAAATACGTAGAAATTAATACAATATGTATTTAAATGTATAATAAATCAAAAGTTTAAACAAAAAAAAAGGGAGAGTTGTTTTTACAATTCTCCCCTTTTTTTTCTAACCAATTGGGGTTCTAATTTACTATGAATCGTTTGGTCCCAATAATTTTATCATTCATTAAATAAGTGACCATATAGGTTCCAACAGCTAACTTGGTTCCTTTTAATAATTCGAACTCATAATTGGTATCCATTCCGTCTAATACAATCAATCGAGTTTTTACTAATTCACCTTTCATTGTTCTAATCTGCAATTCTAAATCCCCTTTTTCCACCGAGTTCAAGTTGAAATACAGTTGATCTCCATTTGTTGGATTTGGATAAATATTAGATTCACTAACTATATTGGAATTAACAAATTCAACTGCTCTCAATTCAGAGTAAGTGAATTCTCCATTGAAATCTGTTTGTTTTAATCGGTAATAAGAAACTCCAGAAAACGGAGTTGGATCAATTAACTCATACCTCAATTTTTCTAATGAATTTCCTGCGCCTCTAACTGTTCCTACGAATTCAAATTGCTCAACATCTTTTGATTTTTCGATGGTAAAGAAATCGTTATTGATTTCTGAAAGTGTTGCCCACGTTAATATCACACTATTGAATTGCTTCTCAGCTTCGAAGCTTAATAAAGAAATCGGTAAAGTAATAGAATTATCTGTGTCTCTAAAATCATACTCGGCATCTCCGTCTCCATCGGGAAGTAGACTAGGCGTACCACCATTATCAGGATCTACGAAATCACTTAATCCGTCATTGTCAGTATCATGAAAATAAATACTTGTAGGATCAGCGAAATTTGGAATACCATTGATGTTATCATCTTCCAAGAAGTTTGGAATACCATCTAAATCAGTATCTAATGCACTCACATAATACAAAGGATTCCCAAGTCCCAATTCAAAAGCATCGGCTCTGTTTATAAAATCATCTAAAGCATCTTCAGAGTTATTGTCATCAAACCCTTCCATCCAATCTACTAAACCATCACCATCTGTATCTCCATCAATATAATCAGGATCTCCTGCCCCATCATTATTAGATAAAACAATTGGCGTTCCATTGGTTCCATTGGTTACATCACCATCGTATTCATCATCCCAACCATCGCCATCTACATCAGCATTTAAAGGAGAACGAAAGCCTAATGTGGTTTGACCCTCAATATTATCTAATATCCCATCTGTATCTGAGTCTAGGTCTAAATAATTCTCTAATCCATCGCCATCAGTATCTGTTACAGGTAGTGCTGTTCCACCATCTGCTATATCAAAAACTTGCGACCAACCATCTACGTTTATTCCATCCATAAAGACACCGTCTACAGAACCGTCGCCATCAGTATCAACACCACCGGCCTCTATAATATCTGCAATTCCATCGTCATCAGAATCTAAGTCAAAGTGATTTGGAACGCCATCTCCATCTGTATCAAAAACATCAGGAATCCCATTTCCATCACCATCGGTATAATTTGTAGTAGACCCATCTCCACCATTTCCACCATCAGATACATCTAAATAGTTCAGTATCCCATCTCCATCTTCATCTCCTGCGGGATTATTGCCAAATAAGCCTTCGTTTACATCAAGTATACCATCGTTATCATCATCCACATCAAACTCATCTGCCACTCCATCTGAATCTGCATCTTGTATTTCTCTCCAATCTCTTTCAGAGGTATTTCCATTGTCCAAATTGGGAAAGCTACTTGAAGACTGTCCATTATTCGTGACGTTGGTTGTATTGTTTGGTCCAACGACATCATCAAAATTATCATCGAGTCCATCACCATCACTATCAGTACCAGCCGGATTGGTATCTGCTGTTCCATCATTATCAGTATCCCATGCTTCTATTAAGTCAGATTGACCGTCATTGTCTGAATTGGTATCGGTATAGTCCGGATTATCTGTTCCGTCCGTATTTGTTGGTACAGTTAAGCTCCCTGCTAAATCAGGGTCGAAATTATTATCAATTCCATCTCCATCGCTATCTATTCCACTTGGAATAATTAAAGTCCCTGATACTTGTGATTCGATAATGTCAATAATGCCATCATTATCTGCATCTATATCTACTCTATTTTTAAGCCCATCAGCATCGGTATCCAAATCGGCTAAAGGAGTACCACCATTAATTGGATCAAAAGTATTTGCCCATCCATCATTATTTGAATCAGTTTCATCATCTACAATACCATTGCCATCAGCATCGACACCGCCGGCTTCAATAATATCCGCTATTCCATCTCCATCACTATCTAAATCGTATTGATTAGGTATACCATCATTATCCGAATCACAAATAATAATAATTGCCCCTTCATCAAAATTGATTGGATTACTCATAGTCACTACATAGGAGTAAGTTCCTGGAGTTAGAGTTACAGAGTTTGAGGTGTAAGACCAATTTACATTATCACTTGTTGTCAATGTTCCAGTTGTTGAAATAATACTGCCACCAATGCCAGTTCCAGATCGAATACTTATATCTCCGGTCCCAGACCCTCCATCTCGTGCGGAGAAAAATCCTTCATAAAACAATATTTGCGTGGTTGTTACAACAAATGTCTGATAAATGCTACCCGTGCCATTAACATCAAAATAATTACCGGCACCACCTCTAGCATCAAACTCAGGACCACCGATACCATAAGTGGTTCCACCTGCTCCATCCACTTTAATAACGTTTGTTCCACCAGAAGTTAGTATCCATGGTGAAATATCTACCCCTAGGTTATTTACACCAGTATTTAATCCAGCTATTCCTTCAAAACCACCCTCAAAAATAATGCTTGCATCACATTCTTCCGAATCAGGAATTCCATCGTTGTCATCATCAATGTCGTTTTCATCAGTGATTCCATCATTATCGTTATCAAAATCTTCTCTCCAATCTAATTCTGGAGTTCCTGTTCTATCTAAATTGGGGAATATGCCTGAAGATTGACCACCATTTGTTATATTGGTCGTGTTATTAGGCCCTACTATATTATCAAAGTTATCATCTATTCCATCTCCGTCTGCATCTGGTCCGGCAGGATTCGTATTGGCATTCCCATCATTATCTGTATCCCAACCTTCCTCTGAATCTGGGTCACCATCGTTATCAGAATCTGTATCTGAATAATCGGGATTATCTGTTCCATCAGTATTCTGCGGATTCGTTAAACTATTTCCTTCATTGGTATCAAAATTATCATCTATTCCGTCACCATCAGCATCCATTCCCGACGGAGAAATAAGTATCCCCGTTGGTTGAGACTCTATAATATCGATTATACCATCTCCATCAGAATCTAAATCTATTCTATCTTCTAATCCATCGCCATCGGTATCTGCATCCACCAAAGCAGTTCCTCCATTGGTGGCATCAAATACATTTGACCATCCATCACCATCCGTGTCTGTGAATGCACCGTCCACTATTCCATTTCCGTCGGTATCGATACCTCCAGCTTCAATAATATCAGCAATTCCATCACCATCTGAATCTAAATCATAAGAATCTCTAACACCGTCATTGTCAGTATCTACACTATTGCAAACATTTATGGTAACAAATCCAGCTGCACCTGCACCATTTACAGCACCACCGGCTCCAGTTGCTCCAGCTGTTATACTTCCACTAATGTAACTTGCATTTCCAGTATTCAAATAAGAACCGCCACCGCCGGCACCGCCACCGCCACCAGCTGCACCACCGCCAGAGTATCCGCCGCCGCCGCCAGAATAAGCTCCAGAAGAACCACCGCCGCCGCCAGTAAAACCACCACCACCAGCAGAGTAACTCCCTCCTCCATTTGATGCGCCACCAGCAACAAATGTTACTCCATTTGCAGGAACTAAGTCTGCGGCAGTTCCACCACCGGCATTAGAACTTGCTCCATTTGAATTTATTCCTCCACCTGCTCCAGCATTACTTGATCCTACTGTACCTCCATTTCCTCCTGCTCCACCTGCGCCAGGAGTTGTACCAGTTCCATTGAATCCTGAAGTTGTTGCACTCGCGCCTAAACCAACGCCACCACCTGAATTATCGCCACCGGCTCCACCACCTGCAACCATCATCAAGGTATTGTTAATAAAAAGACCTGTACTTCCTGCACCACCGGCAGAACCACCACTTGCGGCTCCGCTCCCCGCTCCAACTACATATCGAATTATATCTCCATTTAATACACTAAATGTTGCATTGATAGTTGCACCACTTCCACCACGAGTAGCGGCGCCTCCGCCATCCCCTCCGTTAATCGAAACGGTAATAATTCCATCGGCAACTGCTGTATATGAACCAATTCCACTAGAAGTAGCATTTACTGCCGCTGAACATTCACTTTCGTCAATATCTAATATCCCATCATTGTCGTCATCGATGTCGTCAGCATTTAATATCCCATCGCCATCATTGTCATTCGTATTGTTTATTGATCGCCAATCTAACTCTCCACCGGGTGTATCTAAATCAGGAAATGAGGCTGAAGTTTTTCCATTGTCTGTTGCGTTCGTTGCATAGTTTTGTAAAACTAGCATATTGTAATTATCAAAATTATTGTCTAACCCATCATTATCAGTATCAACCCCAGAAGGCAAAGTATTCGCTGTCCCGTTGTTATTGGTATCCCAACCTTCAACTTGATCAGTATCTACATCATTGTCAGAGTTTGAATCGGTATAATCGGGATTATCTACTGCATCAGTATTTACTGGATTTGTCAATCTATTTGAGCCACTAAAATCTGCATCGAAATTATTATCTATCCCGTCCTCATCAGCATCTGAACCGCTAGGAGAAATGAGTGCTCCTGAAGCTTGAGATTCAATTAAATCAGGAATTCCATCATTATCAGCATCAATATCTAAATGATTTTGTTTTCCATCAGCATCTTGGTCAACATCTGTTAATGCGGTTCCTCCATTATCAGCATCAAAAGTATTCGACCATCCGTCGCCGTCCGTGTCTGTAAAACCTCCATCTACAATTCCATTCCCATCAGAATCAACACCACCGGCTTCAACTATATCTGCTATTCCATCTCCATCACTGTCTAAATCTAAGTGATTGGGTAGTCCATCAAAATCTACATCATAAACATCAGGAATTCCATCGCTATTTGAATCCGTGTAATTAGTAATACTCCCGTCTCCGCCGTTTCCATTGTCTGTGGCATCAGACCAGTTTTGAATTCCATCGCCATCTTCATCCCCACTAGGGTTATTAGTTCCTCGACCTTCATTGATATCTAATATTCCGTCATTGTCATCATCTATGTCTGCATAATTTTGAATCCCATCGCCATCAAAATCATTATCTTCTCTCCAATCTCTTTCTGTTGTTCCCACCTCATCTAAATTGGGAAAGAAGGAGGAAGTTTGACCATTATTCGTAATGTTAGTTGTTGAATTCCATCCATTTTGATCGTCAAATCCACTTAAATTAGCTAACCCATCCAAACCATCACCATCTGGATCAGTTCCCTGTGGCAGAGTATTCGCAATACCATCGTTATTGGTATCCCAACCTTCTATTAAATCCAAATCACCATCATTATCTGAATCAGGATCCTTAAAGTCAGGAATTCCATCACCATCTGTATCGACAACAGATACAGGATTGCTTTCATAATTATCATCAATCCCATTGGTATTTAAATCTACTCCAGATGGATTAATTGGGCTACCTGAAGAGCCTTGTCTTTCAATATTGTCAACAATACCATCATTATCTGCATCAATATCTAAGTAATCATCTACTCCGTCCCCATCGGAATCAGTTGATCCACAATCGCCAATATATGTAAAATCCCAAATGGTTATCCATTGATTTCCTGGAGCGGCTGGAGAATTTGATCCATTCCCATAGAAGATAATCATACTATCTATTGGCTCAGAAAATTGGACGTCAACATTGGCTGTTGCTAAATTATCAGCAGTACTTACGTCACCTTCAGCTCTGTTAGTAGTAACTGTATTATTTGCACTTCCTGTCATTGCAGGAAATACAACAAAACCATTATAAAAACCAATTATAGTAATCGAGTCAATATATTGTCCTCCGAGCTGATCGACATCAAAAATAGTATAGGATAAATCATCAATTACTTGATCCCATTTAAAACTTACATCAATACTATTTACCTGTAGATTCTGATTCCCATTCAAAAATAATCCTACGGTTCCTCCCCCATTTCCTCCTGTTAAATTCGTATTGGTTTCACCAGTAACAATTGATGCTCCATTTGAAGCAATTGCAACGGTCATATTGGTACCGTCAGGAAGAGCATAGGTATTTGAAGGATCTCCATTGGTATATGGCATATTGTCCCATTCTGCAACTACTGGAGTCGAAGGAGCACATTTTTCGATCACATCGAGAATTCCATCATTATCATCATCCTCATCTTTTGTATCTGAAATGCCATCCTGATCTGTATCGGGTGTTAAACAGATATCAATATCTCCAATAGCAAATTCTGTGTTAGCTGCATTTCCACAAGTGGCGCATCTTCTTAAAACGATAGTAATTGTTGAAATATCAGAAATACTTTTGAAGGCTATTCCTACTTGATCATTTGTTCCTGCATTACTTGATGCATTACCATCAACCACTCCCGGACCTTCCAACTCCCATGAGGGAGAGCCATTATTGGTCAATTCAGGAACTAATGCATATCCGGTAGAAGTTAATCCATACACTTCCAATTGCTGACCTGCACCACCTCCAACTAATCTTCTAACATTATATAAGTCAAATGCAATATTTCCTGCCAAAGCAGGTGTAAAGGTCATTGTTACGGTTATTTTCTGTGTAGATGTCAACCCAGATGAAGAAATATGCAAGGCTTCAGCACCTCCGCTTAAAGTAGTATTTAGAGAGGGGGTTAATTTTCCACCTTCATTCGTTAAAGTACCTGTAGCCCCTGTAACACTAAATGCAATTGAATTTCCTGTTCCCTGAATGTTACTTGCTGTAAAGGATGTAGTTCCATTTGCACCCCAGTTAAATTGTGTTCCGGTAGGTGTTAAATCCCAATCCAATGAAAAGTTGGTACTTATTGAAGGGCAGGCACTGCTATGTAAAAGTTGTGAAAAAGCAGTGTTAGTATTAAAAAATACTAGCACACATAAAACTGTTATAGCTTTGAAAAAAGTAAAGTTTCTTTTCATAGAATGAGCGATAAAATAAACAAATTAAATGTTTGAATTACAAATGTTTAATTTTAATATTTTGAAAAAATAGTCAATCATAGAAGTTAAATTAAGACCTTACTTACAATGATTACTAATCTAATTTTCTTAAAAAGCGTAATATAAAAAATATAACATTATAATCAATTAACTTTTCTAATAAAATGATTTCTAGCATGAAGTTAGTTGAATCTATATTTTACAATAACCATCTTATTAATTATGAACTAAAATAATATATCAAATTCAACGACCACTTATATACGTACGTATATTATAATGGTTTCAAATAAAAAAGGGGAATTGTAAATTACAATTCCCCTTTTAAAATATTTTTAGAACGTTTTCTATTTAACAACGAATCGTTTGGTACCAATTATTTTATCATTTAATCGATAAGTGACCATATAAGTTCCAACAGCTAATTGAGTCCCTTTTAACAACTCGTACTCATAACTAGTATTCAACCCATCTAATATTACTAATCGAGTTTTCACTAGTTCGCCTTCCATGGTTCTAATTTCTAATTCCAATCGACCACTTTCTTCTGAAACTAAATTAAAGTAAAGTTCATCTCCGTTGGTTGGATTTGGGTAAAGTTTAGAGTCTTGAACGAATTTAGCTCCTCCAAACTCCACAGCTCTTAATTCTGAATATGTATAGTCACCATTAAAATCGGTTTGTTTTAATCGGTAATAAGAAACTCCAGAATATGGTGCTAAGTCCAATAAATCATAACTCAATCTTTCAATTGAATTACCTGCACCTTTTACTCTTCCAACTTCTTCAAAATTTACTCCATCAATCGTTTTCTCTATAGTAAAGTAGTCGTTATTGATCTCAGCCAATGTTTCCCAAGTCAACAATACACTTTCTACTTTCTTTTCAGCATTAAAGCTGATTAAGGTTATTGGTAAGGTGGTTGCATTATCGGTATCTCTCCAGTCTGGTTCTAAATCTGCATCCATATTTGGATAAATGGAAGCTGCTCCAAAATTATCAGTATCATATAAGTCAATTAAACCATCGTTATCGGTATCGTGATAGAAAGGGCTATCAGGATCCAAAAAGTTTGGTTGACCATCTACGTCAGTATCCTCTAACCAATTTGGTATTTGATCACTGTCTGAATCCAAGCTATTGTTATAAAAGTTAGCATTTCCTCCTGCAGCGACAAATGCATTTGATCTTAACTTAAGATCCCACAAAGCATCTCCCTCCTCATCATCATCAAATCCTTCTATCCAATCTGGTTGTCCATCGCCATCTGTATCGAAATCCAAATAATCAGGAGCTCCTGAGTTTTCTTGATTATTCAAGGTTATCGCTGTTCCGCCATTGTTTGAGTCGTATCGATTGTCCCATCCATCACCATCAGTATCAACACCAGTTGGTGCTCTAAAGCCAGCGGTTGATTGCCCCTCGACATTATCTATTAAACCATCATTATCAGAATCAATATCCAAATAGTTCGGAATTCCATCTCCATCTGTGTCTGTCAATGGCAATTTAGTACCACCATTATCGGTGTCAACAGCATCACTATAGCCATCAAAGTCAGCATCTACACCATCTTGTTTTCCATCATTATTGGCATCCACACCACCGGCTTCGATTACATCTGCGATTCCATCATTATCAGAATCTAAATCTAAATAATCAGGAACAGCGTCACCATCTTTATTTGGTTTAGTAGGTGCAGTTCCATCATTGATATTAAATAGACCATCACCATCAGAATCGCTAGAAGCATCTAACTCACCATCTCCATTTGCATCCACGCCGCCTGCTTCTATCGCATCAGGAATTCCATCACCATCACTATCTTTATCTAAATAGTTTGGTTGAGAATCTCCATCTGTATTCGTCATTGGGAAACGAGTTGTCTCTTCTTCATCGTCCCATCCATTTCTGTTGGCATCGGTAAACCCATCAACCACTCCATCATTTCCGGAATCTGGTCCTCCTGCTTCAAAGGTATCTGTCAATCCATCATTGTCACTGTCTCTGTCAATATAATCAGGATAAGCATCACTATCAGTATTAGTCAACGGCAGTGGAGTTCCACCATTTGCAGGATCTACTAAATCTAACCATCCATTATTATTGGCATCACTCGAACCGTCTAACATACCATCGTTGTTAGCATCTACTCCTCCTGCTTCCACTACATCAGGAATACCATCATTTTCAGAATCTAAATCCAATCGATTTTTAATACCATCGCCGTCTGAATCTAAATCGGCTAAAGGTGTACCACCATTGTTTGGATCAAAAGTATTTGCCCAACCATTGCCATCAGTATCAGCAATATTATCCACAGAACCATCATTGTTGTTATCAACACCACCCGCTTCAATAATGTCAGGAATTCCATCATTGTCAGAATCTAAATCGAGGTAATTAGGCACTCCATCTCCATCATTGTCACAGCTACTAGTTAGGTATGCTGATCCATTAATGTTATCAGGTCCAGAACCATCTTGATTAACCACTGTAAATGTATTAGAACCTGCTACAAAAGTCACTTTATTAAATATAGTTCCATCAGAAGGCTTCATCAATTCCATAATGGTAGAAGTGGTTGTCCTAGTTCCAAATACAGAAACCTTCCCTATGACATCTATAAATATGCGAATGCGTGGTAATCCATTTGTATTTGCAACCCAAGGAGTGGTCATCCCACCATTATCTGATGTAAAAACCATTAAAACTTCTGTCGCAGCGCTATAAGTTGCAGCATCTAATTGCAAAATATTCTTAGCATTTAATACTGAGCCATTCACTGTCAATGACATGGAGTTGTCGATAGAAACAAAATCAAAGTAAGCCATAGAAACTCCAACTTGATTAAAGTTGGTTGTACTCCCGTTATTCCCACCAACAATTGGATAAGACTGAGTGGAAGTACATTCATTTATATCTAATATTCCGTCATTATCCTTATCAATATCAACACCGTCAGCAATACCATCACCATCAGTATCTTTCTCTTCTCTCCAATCTCTTTCTGCCGTTGCTGCTGTTGTCACATTAGGGAAGAAGTTTGAATTTTGAGAAAGGTTAGATGGGTTGGTGATGTTATTTCTACCACTCACTCTATCAAAGTTATTGTCCAATCCATCTCCGTCAGTATCTGAACCTGAAGGTAAAGTGTTGGCAATTAAATCTCCATCAGTATCCCATCCTTCAACTAAGTCTGAGATCAAATCATTGTCTGAATCTAAATCCAAATAATCAGGATTGTCAGTTACATCGGTATTCACAGGAACTAATCCATTGGTACTTTCAAATGCATTGTCTAATCCATCTCCATCAGTATCTGTACCTAAAGCTCTGATTGGATTTGCTGTTGAGGCTTGCGCTTCAATATTATCAATAATTCCATCGTTATCAGCATCAATATCAATGAAGTTTGCTAAACCATCTGCATCAAAATCTTGAGGCGTTGTATTCGGTGTTCCGAATGCAGCATCATTACTATCTGCAGAATCTAATACACCATCGCCATCTGCATCAGCAGTGCCATCAACCACACCGTTATTATTAGCATCTACTCCAGTTCCTGTTGGATTCTCTTTCAAGTCTGTGATTCCATCATTATCAGAATCAATATCGATAAAGTTTGGTTTCCCGTCTTCATCTGTATCTAAAGGAACTGTATTAGGTGAACCTCTCAATCCATCATTACTATCTGGTGCATCAAGAATTCCATCTCCGTCTGCATCAGCAGAGCCGTCTATTACCCCATTATTATCCGTATCATTCGCTCTGTTCACCTGATTTTCAAATAAATCTGTAATCCCATCGTTATCGGAATCCAAATCTATAAAGTTTGGCAATGCATCTAAATCTGAATTGGTTGGAGCAGAGTTTGGTGAACCAAAAGTAGCGTCATTGCTATCGGCTGAATCTAAAATACCATCTTTGTCAGCATCTGCAGATCCATCAACGATTCCATCATTGTTAGCATCTGTTCCAGTTCCTGTTGGATTTTCTTTTAAATCAGTGATCCCATCATTATCTGAATCTAAATCAATAAAGTTCGCTTTTCCATCTCCATCTGAATCTCTTGGAGAATTATTTGGTGACCCAATGGCACTATTATTATTATCCGCAGAATTCAATATTCCATCACCGTCAGTATCCGTCGAACCATCAACAACACCGTCATTATTAGCATCTGTACCTGTTCCTCTATTTTCAGCCAAATCAGTAATTCCGTCATTGTCTGAATCTAAGTCAATGTAGTTTGGAGTTCCGTCTCCATCCGTATCTGTTGGAATGGTATTCGGTGAACCGGCTACTCCATCGTTGCTGTCTGCACTGTCCAAAATACCATCGCTATCTGCATCAGCAGTTCCGTCTACTACTCCATCATTATTAGCATCAGTTCCAGTTCCTCCAATATTTTCTTTCAAATCAGTGATCCCATCGTTATCAGAATCTAGATCGATAAAGTTGGCTTTTCCATCACCGTCTGTATTCGTAGGAGCAGAACCAGGAGAACCTATCACACTGTTATTTTTATCCGCACTGTTTAGAATTCCATCACCATCTGTGTCAGTTGATCCATCAACTATACCATCGTTATTAGCATCAGTTCCTGTTCCTGTTGGATTTTCCTTAAAGTCGGTGATTCCATCATTGTCTGAATCTAAATCCAAGAAGTTAGGCAGCGCATCTGCATCAGAGTTAGTTGGCGCACTATTAGGAGAACCAAATGCAGCAGTACTTAAATCAGCACTATCAATTATTCCATCTTTATCAATATCAGTAGTTCCATCCACCACACCATCAGTGTTGGAGTCGGTTCCTCTTCCACTTTCAGCTAAATCAGTTATTCCGTCGTTATCAGAGTCTAAATCAATGTAGTTTGGTTTTCCATCTCCGTCAGAATCTCTTGGGGTATTATTTGGCGAACCTTTCACACCTGTATTGCTATCTCCAGAATCCAAGATCCCATCGCCATCAATATCTGTATTTCCATCTATTACGCCATCGTTATTGGCATCAGTTCCTGTACCTCTATTTTCTGCTAAATCAGTAATTCCATCATTGTCAGAATCCAAGTCTAAGAAGTTTGCATACCCATTCCCATCAGTATTAGTAGGAACTGTATTTGGAGAACCTTTTACACCAGTATTGCTATCCGCTGAATTTAAAATACCATCACCATCCGTATCTGCAGTTCCATCAACAATTCCATCATTATTGGCATCTGTTCCTGTTCCTGCTGGATTCTCTTTCAAATCGGTAATTCCATCGTTATCAGAATCTAAGTCGATAAAGTTTGGCAATGCATCTCCATCTACATTAGATACAGGTGAATTTGGCGAACCAAATAAACTATTGTTAGAATCGGCAGAATTTAATATACCGTCACCATCACTATCTGTAGTACCATCAATAATACCATCATTGTTGGCATCTACTCCTGTAGAATTTGGATTTTCTGCAAAATCAGTAATTCCATCATTGTCAGAATCTAAATCTAAGTAGTTTGGAACACCGTCTGCGTCAGAATTTCTTGGAGCTGAATTTGGAGAACCAAATACTGCACTATTATTATCTGCACTGTTTAGAATTCCATCCCCATCGGTATCAGAAGTTCCATCAATAACTCCATTATTATCTGAGTCTGTACCATTACCATTTTCTTGAACATCAAATATTCCATCGTTGTCAGAATCTAAATCCAAGAAGTTTGGAACAGCATCTGCATCACTATTGGTTGGAATAGTATTGGGAGAACCTCTTAACGCATCATTGCTATCAGCAGAATCTAAAATTCCATCTCCGTCTGCATCTGCAGAACCATCTAGAACTCCATTGTTATCAGCGTCAATACCTGTTCCTGAAGGATTTTCTGCTAAATCAGTAATGCCGTCATTATCTGAATCTAGGTCTATAAAGTTTGGTTTTCCATCTCCATCCGTATCCTTTGAAGGTCGGTTTGGTGAGCCGATCACAGAAGTATTGCTATCCGCAGAATCAAGAATACCATCTTTATCGGCATCCGTTGAACCATCTACAATACCATCATTATTGGTGTCTGTTCCATTTCCATTCTCAGCTAAATCTGTAATCCCGTCATTATCAGAATCTAAATCTAAATAGTTTGGTTTTCCGTCTCCATCTGTATCTCTTGGAGTACTATTTGGAGATCCTTTTAAAGCAGTATTGTTATCCGCAGAATCGATGATTCCATCCTTATCTGCGTCAGTTGTTCCGTCAACGATACCATCGTTATTGGCATCTGTTCCTTTACCGTTCTCTGCCAAATCGGTTATTCCATCATTATCAGAATCTAAATCCAAATAATTATAAACACCATCTCCATCTGTATCTCTAGGAACCGTGTTAGGAGATCCTGCTACTCCACTGTTTGAATCTGCAGAACTTAAAATTCCATCACCATCTGCATCAGAACTGCCATCTACTATACCATCATTATTTGCATCTGTACCATTTCCATTCTCGGCTAAATCTGTAATTCCATCGTTATCTGAATCTAAGTCAAACTGATCTTTTACACCATCCCCATCTCTATCGGCAAGTGTGTATGTCTTGATTCCATTATCAGCAACTGTTTCCAAGTTATTTACAAATCCATTTGAACCAAAATTAAAGGATGGATCAATAATACCATCATGATTTACATCTAGCGTATTTATAGTCGCTAAAGGAATTCCAGATTCGTAAATATCAAGGACACCGTCATTATCAGAATCTAAATCCAAATAATTGGGTACTCCATCACCATCAGAATCACATACAGAACTTAAAATACTAAAAGGAACAGCTTGCTTAGAAATTGAAGGCCCTGCATAACTTAAAGACAATACATCTCCACCTGCATCTTCAAAGAATAACAAGGTGATCGGATAGGTACCTCTATTTAAATAGATATTCCCTGATACTTCTGTATTTGCATGAGCTCCATCATTATCTACTACTGTAGATCCACCTATAAACAATTTTGAACCATCATCAGAAGACGTATAAAAAGTGTAATCGCCAGAAGTAGCAATAGTTATAAACCCCTTATATCTAATACTGTAATTATCTCCATTTCCTTTAATTGCCTGAGCTAACCCATTCACATCGAAATTGCCAATTGTACTAATACTTGCAGCACCGGTTGTAGGGATGTTATTCACTGTCGATCCTACAACTGCAGTACTATAAAACTCATAAGTCAATGCGCCGGTGCAACCATTTAACTCATCTGAATTTAAAATTCCATCGTTGTCGGCATCTAAATCATTTTCATCAGCAACTCCATCATTGTCTCTATCCACAATACTAGTAGCCAATGTAAAGTATTTTGTTCCTGAAAAAGTAACCCCTTCAAAATACAAGGTATCGTTTGAAATATACTTTGTGTAAGCTGACATTGTTCCATTCGCCATAGTGGGCGTATTTCCCATGATCAATCCATACTTTTTAATATCAGTAGGAGATGCCGTTATATTTCCTAGAAAAAATGCCAACTTCACTGTTCCAGTATTTCCAGTTGATTGAGCTTTCCAAACTCTAGTTAATCTTTCTGTAAAATATATCGAATTTACATCTGAAGTATTTTTTGTCGCTAAAGAACCATTGTCATTCGCCCAAATCAAATAGTCTTGCTCGTTAAGGCTAGTAGAATTTGACATCTGCACCACTCTATCAGTGTTTTGACTGATACTTTTTTGTTGATTCAGCTCAATTGCACATTCTTCAAAACCAATACCTGCTATGTCATTGTCGTAAACTTGAGCACCAGGGCCATCTGCTGTAAAAATGACATTCCCATCACTATCTAAATAATTTCGATTTAAAGTAATACCGTACTTTATGGCCAAATATGATTCAATCTTTTGAATTTCCAATGAGGTCAAGACCTCATTGTAAACGATTACTTCTCCGATAGCTCCAGCTAATTCCCCAGAATTATTAGAATTATTTCCCAATATAAACGAAGTTGCAGGGTTTATTGCTCCAAAATCAGCATTATAAGCAGTTACTCCATTATATACAACTTGCTCATTCCCTGCCCAATTTATTTGATATGCTGAGACAAAAGCCTCATTATTTGGGACTAATGGTGATGCAGTTACCGTTGTACCAGTTCCTTGAAATCTAAACCGTGGGTTGTTGGCTGTTTCTCCGTAAAATGTTCTAAAATTGTTTGTGGATCCTTCACTAAGATAAGTATTTGCAGTATTGTTAGTTTTCTTAGCAACTAAAAATACTGTTTCATTTTTTCGAGTATCTATAGAATATGACATCCCATCAAAATCTATATCATCATTAGTGCCGCTTTCAGGTCTAATTCGAATATATCTAGTAGCTACTTGAGCAACTATATTAGTGGAAGTAAAGTTAGTTCGATCAGAACTTTGAGGCCTAGTTAATTGCTCAGTATATCCTGAACCGGGTGATACAGACTCTTCAATAACCATATCTGCAACAGCCGTATTGGTATATGCCGCCTTTCTTCTCCAAACCAAAGTATATGTTGACCCGGCAGGTATTGTTTGACCTAAATCAAGCACAAGTCTACTTGTAGCATCATTGAGTCCTGCAAACTGAATACCATCGGGAACACCGTTTGCGTTAGTTCCATTTGTTATATTTACTGAATTAGCAGCATCAAAAGTTCCATTTCCTGATACTAAAAATCCAAAACTCACTGGGAAAGTCATTCTTTGATTATCGTTATCAGAAAAGACCAACCCTGGATTATTATTAAAGACATTGGTAGTAAAAATAGGACCTGTAGAAACTGAAGTCGCATCGTTACCTAAAGCAGCTTTATTTCTCCAAGTTTTAACCACTTGCCCGTTTGTTGCAGCTGTTGCACTCGCATTTCTTGGTCCATCATTGGCTTTAAACCAACGCAACAACCCTGTAGTAACGCCACCTGGTCTATTCCCAAAGTCGACTTTAATGGAGTCAGTTGCTTCTGGACATCCTGTTCTTGGACTTAAGTAAAATGTAATTATTCCACCGAACTCTATATCTTGAGCAGATGGAATATAATCAGCATACAACGTTGAATCATGGGGAGTAAAAGTTCCTGTACCAGAACTGCTCCATCTGAAATTCGTGGTTTTATTTCCTGCAAAATTGATCAAAGCAATATTCCCTGGATCTACATTTGAAGTAGGTACACAGGATACATCCAAATTGGAATTCACAATATTAATAGTGAAAGTAGAATCCTTAATAGGTATAGCTACTAAGGTATCTAAAGTAGAATACCAATAGGAGTTAATAACATTCCCATTACCAATCCCACTACTAAAAGTTCCGGTCCAAGCATGGCAACCAGCACTTGGAGTTGCAATACACCCAGTTAAATTGGATGAACCTCCAACATTTGAATCATCCCAATAAACAGCAGTTGATCCACTAATCGGTAGTTCAAGTGATATTTTCAATCCATTTGGATTGGATTCAATATCTTGCAGAGGAACTTGAGTTACGTTGGACTCAAATAAAATTTGAATAAAAATCGTATCTCCATCCTGAACAAAATTTCCTAACCCGTCTCGTCCATCCCAAGGAATACAATTTGCTCCCCTGGCTAAAGCAGTCGCAGAAATTAAACGGTCGGTAGTCGAAGCTTGAAAACCAGGAGTTCCGTTCAATTCCATATATAAGTTAGCACTACTTGGTCGATTAAGGTCAACAATGATACATTGATCATCTTGGCTACACCGTTGAATAAAAACTGGGGAAACGGAACGAGTTAATGATCTTGCAGGATAAACTGTTGTATCAGGAGTATTTAAAAAAATTGGATTTTTTCTATTCAATTTCACCGCCGGGCTAGTTGTCGACTTTGAATCATTTGCAAAATTTCCTGTAGTTCCAATCCCATTCTCATTTGCAATCACATTGAAATAACCCGGAACTACTTTATCTAATTCAATTTTTGTAATAATACTATCAGTAGTGTAAACGTGAAATTTAGAAGAGTTCTCCGATAGAGTTCCTGCATTTGGAGCACGGTTTACAGTTGCTAGTGACCATTGACGAGACCACAAACGTCCATTTATTGTCGCTGTGCCCTTAGCAACCGAAATGTCAAAATAGTTAAACGCAATTGTTGCCCATGAACAGCCAGAGTTGTCAAACATGGTCGTATTGCTATTGTAGTTAAACTCAAAATAGTAATCTCCATTTTTTGTAGGTGTATGGCTCAGAGGAGTATAACCTGTCGTTCCAACTCCATTAAATCCATCAGGCCCATTAACTGCTTCATTATAAGTGCCAATAAAACCAGCAGTTGTGCTTGTAGTTGTTCCTCCATTCCAATATGGAATTCCAGATGCACCAGAAGTAGCTACCACATTTCCATCTGGATCTTTTAAACGCCAGTGAACTCGTCTGCCTCCGGTATTTGCATTGGTATAATCTCCGTTTATTGTTGGTACATTATTACAATCTGTAAACCATAAACGACGAACATTGAATCCAAACTTTATTGATTCTGTGGTAAAGTCTTTAATATGAATATACATTCTTTCATCTGAAGTGGAATTAAATGTATACGCTGGATAACCCCCATTCACAGGATCTGTAATGAAGTTTACTAATAAGCCTCCACTTTCATTGCCAGTTCCAAGTCCTGTATAGGTTTTCCAAACCGACTTAGTTCCTTCTGCTTTTGCAGAATTAATCGTAATTAATAAAATTAATAGAAATAATATTTTATTAATTCCACTGAAGAAGTTAGTTTTCATAGGGTTGAAACTATTATATAAATTCAAACGTTGTGTAACAAAATAATACCTTATCTATTAGTTTAATTAGCAAAATTCGTTGAATTGCTCTCTATTGTCGATAAGCATAAAATCCGTTACTATAAGTGGCGAAATTAATAATTTTTGAGACAGATTTAATCTTATTAAAATAATTTAAAACCTGTAGTATTGAGTCTTTAAAACAAATCAAATTGTAGCTTTAATCTTAGAGTAGTCCTACCAGAAAATCTTTCAGGTGGCTATTGAGATACCTCTTGTTTCCTATTGCGGCGACCCATTGAATCCCAATGATCGAATTACACGCAAACACCTCTTCTGCTTGTTGCAATGCATTTACATGAATTGGATCAATGTGAACTTTATAATTCTTGTTTCTAAAATGCTCGATAATGACTTTTCGCATTACCCCATCTATGCATCCTTCAGTAATCGGTGGTGTAAAAACTGAATTTCCCTTAATCAGAAATATATTGGCATTGGCAAACTCTACAATGCATTGCTTATCATTCAGCAAGAGCACATTATCTAGCTTTTTCTCTTGCATATATCGAGACGCCATGACATATGGTAATGCATTCAGAGTTTTATAGGCTGAAAATTGATGATAATTCAATGTAATCCCATCACAAATTCCACATGTCAACCCTTTTTTATTCAATTCATATTGATTGACATCCAATGGCTCAACTTCAATAAAAGTTTCTAATTCATTGGTTTCAGGTGCGTACTTTCCTCCACCGCTTCTAAAATAAGTGTATCGAATGCGACCACCTTTTGAAATTGAATTTACAGCAATACTTTTCTTTAAGCTTTCCTCAAAAGAAACAGGAGTAAATTCTTTTGCTGGTTCTATACCTAGCAACAAACATGTATTAATCAATCTAGCAAAGTGCAAATCAACATGCATCGGTTCTCCATTGATCACTCGGATGGTTTCAAAACCTCCATCGCCATATTTAAAAGCTCTATTGTCAAACGATTTCGTCTGTTTATCTGCAAGTACCTTATCATTTAAGAGGACATACATATCAATTAGTTAAACACTGAAAGTAACTGATTAATAAAATTCATAAACGTTGATGGAATAACTACAATGGTAAAGACAATCCCAAAAACAGCTCCCCAAAAGTGAGCATCGTGATTAATATTATCAGTCGATTTTTTGGACATCTGGAAGGAATAAATTAAATAGATAATGGCCCAAACAATTCCAGGAAAACAAATCAACCCATACAAACAAATTGAATTCAATGGATTAAAAATAACACTACTCATTACAATGGCACTCACTGCTCCTGAAGCTCCTACACTTCTATAGGCATAGTTCTCTTTGTGTTTCTTATAAGTGGGCAATGTTGCAAATACGACAGATCCGACATATAGTAATATGAAATAAAAGATTCCTTTTGTACCTAAATAAGCTTGGAAATAATACTCTGTTGTTTCACCAAAAAACCACAAGACCATCATATTAATCAACAAATGCATCCAGTCCGCATGCAACAAGGCATGGGTAAAAAACCGGAAGTATTCCTTTTGGTGAAATACCACATAAGGTGTAAACTCCAACTTGCTAAATAGCTCTCTATTCTTAAAAGCTATTGCTGAAATTACTCCCGTAATTAATATGATTATTAAAGTAATACTCATTAAAACAAACTTATTTGTGAATCACCATCGCCATCTGAATCGATAATCGGACCTTTCTTAGGTGGCCTATTCTTTTCTTTCTGAACATCCGATTGCTCAGTTATGTTTGGTGATTCATCTTCCTCCAAAGCATCAACTTCTTTTGACTCTGAGTCATTTGAATCATCATCCTCATCTTCGTTTGAATCATCTTCCTCTACCTCCTCTTCTTCAGGCTCATCTTCAATTCCTAGGATTTCTTTTGCTTCTTCCACTGGAACAATGTCTATTGCTTTTACACTGTATGAAGTCAATTTATTCCCCAATGCCTTAAACCCTTTCACAGCAATAAACTCATTCAAATTAACGATCTCGCTTTCTCGTTCTTCCTTGCCTTTTTCTTTTCTAAACGAAACGGTAACAACAGGAAGTGTTTCAGAAGAAATGATCTCTAATCGGCTATCAGCATGCTCAGTAATAAAAGACACCTTTTTATCAGAGTCATCAACCAAGAATCGTTTTACAAAATAATCCTGTTTATCACCATCGAAGTATACAGCGGCTAGTGGTTTTTCCGGAATCCACTTTTCTATTAAAATTAAATCGTCGTCGAAGTGGTTGGATACATTAAATCCAACCAATCGAAGTGATCCTGATTGCATTACGGTTAATATTTTATCCTCAGCTTTGAAAGCACCTAGTAATTCTCCTCTTCCTTCAGTATTTAATCGCTGCACGGCATCGTCAAACCAAATCTTACGAGCACCTAAAGTAGAGACTCCCTCTTCCTTTAATTTGATTTTACTAATGATATTCTTCGTCACCGTATTTCCTTTCGCAGAGCGACCCTTTATTGCCAATTCTGAAAAATCTAAGTCAAATTTTAACTTCTTTAATTTTGGTCGTGGACGCAACTGAATGTGCACCACTTCTGCTTCTCCATTCGGATTTGCAGAAAAATACAACACTTTAGACTTTGGAGATCCCGCAGTTAAATCATATTCTTTATCCCTCGTAATAGAAGTGACTGCAAAACGCTTCATCATGGCTGCTCCTGCCACTCCATCTTGATAAACTAAGTTATATGTTGTTCGTTTGTCGCCTTTTTTCCAAACTGCCACATGTATAATATTCTTTCCGACAAACGTTTTTGAATTGATCTTTGTGACCATCATTACCCCATCTTCACGGATAATAATGATATCATCAATATCGGAACAATCTGCTACAAATTCAGCATCAGTTTTCTTCAATCCATGACCTATAAAACCTTCTGTACGCTGAACATATAACTTCGTATTGGCAACCGCAACTTTTGTTGCATCAATGGTTTCGAACGATTTAATTTCCGTTTTTCGCTCTCGGCCTTTTCCGTATTTATCTTTGATTCTTTTAAAGTAAGCAATCGTGTAATCCACCAAATTAGCCAAATGATGATTGATTTCTTCAATCTCATCTTCTATTCGTTTGATTAATTCGTCTGCCTTGAAACTATCAAACTTAGAGATCCGCTTAATTCGAATTTCCAACAATCGATTCACATCATCATCAGTCACCGCTCTCAAAAGGTGCTTTGTAAATGGAGCTAATCCATCAAAAACAGCTTTAATGATCCCCTCCATTGTTTCTTGTTCTTCAATGTCGCGGTAGATTCTGTTTTCAATAAAAATCTTCTCCAAAGAAGAGAAATGCCATTGCTCTTGCAATTCTCCTTTTCGGATTTCTAATTCCATCTGCAACAAATCCTTTGTCTGCATGGTGGAAATTCGAAGAATTTGAGTGGCTCCTAAAAATTTAGGCTTATTGTCTTCAATCACCCCGCTATTCGGCGAAATAGAAATCTCACAATCAGTAAATGCATAAAGCGCATCTATCATTTTATCAGGCGATACACCTGGAGGAAGAAAAATATTAATCTCTACATTTTCAGAAGTATTGTCTTCTATGTTCTTGATTTTAATCTTCCCCTTATCGTTGGCCTTGATAATGGATTCAATTAGACTAGAGGTATTGGTTCCGAAAGGCAATTCGGTAATGACCAAATTCTTCTTATCGGTTTGGCTAATTTTTGCTCGAACTCTAACTTTTCCGCCTCTGATTCCATCGTTGTAGTTGCTAAAATCAGCAGCTCCTCCAGTTTGAAAATCTGGCACCAACGTAAATGGTTTGTTCTTTAAAATGGCTATAGATGAATCAATTAACTCTATAAAGTTATGAGGCAACATCTTACATGCTAAACCTACTGCAATTCCTTCTACTCCCTGAGCCAATAACAATGGAAATTTTACAGGCAATGTTACAGGCTCCTTTCCTCTACTGTCATATGAAGCGGCCCATTTAGTCGTTTTCGCATTAAAAACAACATCCAACGCAAATTTGGACAATCGAACTTCAATGTATCGAGGAGCAGCCGCACGGTCACCAGTCAAAATATTCCCCCAGTTTCCTTGGCAATCTAGCAGTAAATCCTTTTGCCCAATTTGCACCATGGCATCTCCAATGGAAGCATCCCCATGAGGGTGAAATTTCATGGTATTACCGATCACATTCGCCACCTTATGGTAACGTCCGTCATCCAATTCTTTCAATGAATGTAAAATCCTTCTTTGTACAGGCTTAAGACCGTCATTAATATGTGGAACAGCACGTTCCAAGATAACGTAAGAGGCGTAATCTAAAAACCATTCATTGTACATTCCAGAAACGTTGATTACGTTATCTAGTTCGGAACTATCTGTGGACTCTAATTGTTCTTCTTCGTTATTGTCTTCTACTGGGTCATCTATATCTTCGGCCATTCTTCTTCAATCAAAAAATTAGCTAGCAAGATCTTCCAATAGATCTTGCTCAACTTTTAAGTTTTCAATAATAAATTCTTGTCTTTGTGGGGTGTTTTTTCCCATGTAGAATTCCAATAATTCATTCACGCTTTTCCCCTTTCCTATTACCACAGGTTCTAATCGCATTTCCTCACCGATAAAGTTTTTAAATTCATCTGGAGAAATTTCACCCAATCCCTTAAATCGAGTGATCTCTGCTTTTCCTTTTAACTGATCAACTGCTGAACGTTTTTCATCTTCGCTGTAGCAATAGAACGTTTTACTTTTATCTCTCACTCTAAAAAGTGGTGTGGACAACACCGATAAATGTCCGTTTTTCACTAAATCAGGAAAAAATTGCAAGAAAAAAGTAATCAACAACAATCGAATGTGCATTCCATCTACGTCGGCATCAGTTGCCAAAACCACTTTGTTGTATCTTAAGTTATCCAATCCATCTTCAATGTTTAAAGCAGCTTGAAGTAGGTTAAACTCTTCATTCTCGTAAACAATTTTTTTAGTCAATCCATAACAATTAAGCGGCTTTCCTTTCAAACTAAAAACAGCCTGCACATTTACATCTCTCACTTTAGTGATGGATCCTGATGCAGAATCTCCCTCGGTAATAAACAAGGTACTTTCTTCAGCTCTGTCTTTGTCTTTATTGAAATGAACTCGACAATCTCTCAACTTCTTATTGTGCAAACTCACTTCCTTTGCACGTTTCTTAGCCAACTTTTTAATTCCTGCTAAATCCTTCCGCTCTCGCTCCGATTGCAAAATTTTTCGTTGCAATGCTTCTGCCACTTCCGGATTTCGGTGTAAAAAGTTATCTAAATACTTCTTTAAAAAATCGTTGACAAACGTACGCATCGTTGGTCCATCAGGTCCCATATCATTCGAACCTAACTTTGTTTTTGTTTGTGATTCAAAAACAGGCTCCATCACTTTTACAGCCACTGCCGCAACTATAGAAGAACGGATATCAACTGCATCGTAATCCTTTTGATAGAATTCCCGAATGGTTTTTACATAGGCTTCTCTAAAAGCTTGCTGGTGCGTTCCACCTTGAGTGGTATGTTGTCCGTTTACAAATGAATAGTATTCTTCACCATATGAGCTAGTGTGCGTAATAGCAACTTCTATATCTTCCTCCATTAAGTGGATGATAGGATACAATGGTTCGTCGGACATATTTTTCTCCAACAAATCATACAAACCACGCTCTGAATGAAACTTTTCGCCATTAAACAAAATGGTTAACCCACGGTTAAGGTAAACGTAGTTCCACAGCATACGCTCAATATGTTGCGTTCTAAACTTATATCCTGCGAAGATTTCTTCATCAGGGGTAAAAATAACTTTGGTTCCTTTTCTGCGAGTTGATTCCTCTATTTTGCCATCCAATAGCAGCTCTCCCTTAGAGAATTCTGCTGCTTTGGTTTTATCGTCCCGATTGGATTCTATTCTAAAATATGAAGAGAGTGCATTTACAGCTTTAGTACCAACACCATTCAGTCCTACTGATTTTTTAAAGGCTTTAGAGTCGTATTTACCTCCGGTATTTATTTTAGAAACCACATCCACTACTTTCCCTAAAGGAACGCCACGGCCATAATCTCTAACTTTTACTGTTTTATCTTTGATGGACACCTCAATGGTTCGCCCATTACCCATTACAAATTCATCGATACAGTTATCCAGGACTTCTTTTATCAACACATAAATTCCATCGTCATACGCAGAACCGTCTCCCAACTTCCCGATATACATACCAGGTCGCATTCGGATGTGTTCTTTCCAATCGAGCGATCGTATATTATCTTCCGTGTATTCTACTTCTTCTGCCATAAATTCTGTTACTGAAAATTAGATAGGACTGACGATAAAAATACCTAAATATCTCCCATCAATTGAAGGCATCAAGTGTCATTTATTAACAACTCGATTTTGAAAAAAAGAAAAGAAAATTTAAAGAAAGCTCTTAAAATGCTTTTTGCATCCAATTATACTCATCTTCTACAACTCCCGATCTCAAATCTGACAGATACTTAGCTACTTTTTGAGAAAACAAGCCTTCTTGTAAATGTGGAATGTCATAAGAAACATCATCGATTGAAATCAAGCTAATTGGAGCTACTGTAGCAGCGGTACCCACACCAAAAACCTCTTGAAGTGTTCCATTTTCGTGCGCTTGCTTTATTTCTTCTACTTTAATTGGACGCTCTTCAACTGCCAATCCCCAAGCTCTCGCCAAAGTTAAAACAGTATCTCTCGTTTTCCCTTTTAATACAGTCAACTTTTCTATTGAAGGAGTGATTATCACATTATCAATCACTGCCATAATGTTCATGGTTCCGGCCTCTTCAATGTATTCGTGAGTTTTAGAATCTGTCCAAACCAACTGGTGAAAACCTTGGTCTTGAGCTAGTTTTGCTGGATATAAAGAAGCAGCGTAGTTTCCGCCATTCTTAGCCATACCTACTCCACCTTCAGCAGCTCTCACGTACTTTTTCTCCACCTTTACTTTTACTGCACCAGCATAATAAGTAGAAGCCGGAGAAGTTATGATGACAAACTTATATTTTGAAGATGGTTTTACTCCTAGAAACTCTTCATCGGCGAACATAAATGGACGAATATAAAGCGAAGAACCAGCTTTACGTGGCACCCATTCTTGATCTACTTTAAGTAAATGACGCAAACCTTCCATGAAAATTTCTTCCGGAATTTGAGCCATACACATGCGCTCTGCAGAATCATTTAATCGCTGACAGTTGTATTCAGGTCGAAAAAGCATTACCTCACCATCTTGATCTCTGTAGGCTTTCAAGCCTTCAAATATAGTTTGACCGTAATGCAAAGCTGCACTTGCAGGACTTATTGAAAAATTAGAATATGGAGTCACTCTAAAGTTTTTCCATTCACCGTTTTCAAATTCAGCAACAAACATATGATCTGAAAAAGTTCTACCAAATTGAAGGTTATCAAAATCAACGCTTCCTAACTTACTCTGCTCTACATTCGTTACTTTAATATCCATGCGGTTTCCTCAATTTTTCAAGTGCGAAATTACCTATAAAAACAGATAAGAAAAAGGCTTTACTTGAAAAGAAATTTGAAATACAATTTGAAAGGTCTAAAATCCGCTAGACAAGACGACCTCATTTAAAGGCTTTCTAACGCGATTGAATGACTCTCTTTCTTTTAAGTTATCAGGTAAAATATTTTTATCTCCTAAATAACCTAAAGCAATTACGCTCAATGGCTTAAATTGCTCAGGGATGTTAAATATTTCTCTAGCTTTATTGGGATCAAATCCAGACATTTGATGAACATAAACACCTAGTTCTAACGCCTGTAGGCTTAAATAGGCTGTTGATGCGCCCAAATCATATTCTGCGGTAGAGTTTAGTTTCCCATTGTGCGATGAAATAATTTCTGAAACTGTTATCAATAAAACTGGCGCATGTTCCGCCCACACTTTATTTGGCTCCGCAAGGGTTGAAAATATTTGATCATAAGTTTCACTATTCTCAAACTTATTTCCAACAATGTATCGCCATGGTTGTGCGTTAAAGGCGCTTGGAGCCGTTCCGGCAGCTGTAAAAATAGCATCTAACTTTTCTTGTTCAATTGCTTTCTCATCAAAAGCTCTAGGGCTCCACCTTTTCTCTATTAAATTGTTCATTATCCTCTTAGTTTATCTAATAAATCATTCAATTGTTTTGATTCTTCTGCAGTCAAGTTATTCATCTGCACCATCACCTCAGGTTGTTTAATGTCAATATTCTCTAGCAGCCTTAACCCAGGATCAGTGATTCTGATATCTACTTGACGTCTATCATTTTTACATGAAGTTCGCTCTACCAATCCCTTCGTTTCTAATTTATCTATTAAACGAGATACATTCGACATGCGATCAATCATTCGCTCTGTAATCAGGTTTACTGTCGCCGCTTTGGGGAATTGCCCCCTTAAGATCCGAAGCACGTTGTATTGCTGAGAACTAATGTCAAATTGTTTATGAAATTGAGTCATTAAATCACCAATCCATTTTCCTGAAAACAATACATTAATCATTAGTTTTTGAAATTCACTCTCAAATTTGGTTTGCTTTATTTCGTCTTCAATCTTCATGACATTCTATTTTTTGCAAATATATGTATATACATTTAATGTACCTACACATAAAGAGTAGAATTCGTTAAAAATCCCAAAAAAGTAGGACTAAGAAGGGATGGAAGGTTAGATTTGCGGTTCTAAAAAATATAGAATTATGAGAAAAATCACTACATTTTCGCTGCTTTTGGCAGCAACCTTCGGGCTAAAAGCTCAGTATTCAACTCCTAACACAGGTCAAAAATACAACTTGGATAGCTTAGTTGCAAACAGTGGCGGTGCAGTTACCAAATCAGCTTCAGTTTATTCTTTTGCGCAGGATGTAAAGATCTCTAAGAATGACACATTGGAAATCTTAACCAACGAAACCATTGTAATGGGAAGTGCTGTAGAATTGGACATCACAGGATTTGCACACTTTAATCCAACTGATTCAATAAAAATTACCAACACCCCTACTTTCACTTACGAAGCGATTCGAATCGACTCGACAAACAGTATCATTCGTAAAACAATTATCGAGTTTGGTGGCGGAATTGCAATTTACGACGCTTCACCAATGATTGATAGCTGCATTATCCGAAACAATGCCGACGGAACTAGAGGAGCAATCAACTTATTCAGAAGTAATGCGATCATCCAAAACTCAAAAATTCACGACAACAGAAGTTCTGCGATAAGTTCTGGAGCTAACATCGCCTCAGCGCCGAAAGTTTTGAACAACGACATCAGAAGAAACGTAACCTATAACGGAAACAAATCGCAAATCAATTTTGGAACAACTGGTTCTGACACCATCTTTATAGTGGGAAATACCATCGTTGGAAAATACACCAATGCCGGCGGTATCGCCTTCTTGCCAATTGGACCTGCTCAAGTAGTTATTGAAAACAATTTAATCGATAGTAATCGTTACGGTGTTGGAATGCTGACCGGTGGAATTACGAGTTTAATTAAAGGAAATACCATTACCAACAACATGATTCAAGGTAATGAAAACTTGGGTGGTAGCGGACTTAATTTTGCAGGCACAAGCACTAACACAGCGATTGTAACTGATAACGTTATTACAGGAAACCTTTGGGGAGTAACGATTCAAAATTCAGCTTCTCCGAACTTAGGAGATTTGAGAGCTTCAAAAAATAGCCCGGGTTTGAACACCATTAAGGACAATTTCAATAACGGAACTGAGTTCAATTTGTACAACAATACGCCTGACTCTATTTATGCACAAAACAACGACTGGGGTAGATTAACACAAATTGGTAGTGACAGCACGATTGTAGACAAAAGTGATATTTCTTCTTTAGGGGTTGTTCTTTCGTCTCCTTTAAATGTGATTACTTCTGTGAAAGAAAAAGTAGCTCAAGCAAACATTTTGACGATTTATCCAAATCCTGCAACTAGCAATTTGACAATCAAAAATACAGCTGCAAGCAATTTGTCAAAAGTGAATTTGTACAACATTTTAGGTGAGCAAATTTTGTCTTTTGATTTGAAAGCAAACGAATCTAAAACAATGGATGTTTCGAACCTTTCAAAAGGTATTTATTTCATCAATTATATGGATGGTAATAAAGCAACGAGCAAGAAAGTGATTGTTCAATAAGGAACATTCTTTACAATATAAAAAGCCCAATTTGTTGATTCAAATTGGGCTTTTTTGATGTTATTATATTATTTGGTATTGTTTTTATGTTCTTTTGGCTTGAACCAAAATGAACCAAAAGTTCAAGTCTTTGAGCTTCCTTCTGCGAATTTCTTCTTAAAGTCTAAGACGTTCGTTGGATCTCCTCAATGCTTCGGAGCTAAACGAACTTTCTAAGACTTCAATTTGAATTTCTTGAAGTATTCTCAAGGACAGTCACACATTGAACATTTGATAATACTAGAGTTCTCTAAAAAGACTTATTAGCTCTAATATTCAACAGTACTTTTAAATTTAAACCACTAATTTATTTGGTATTGCTTTTCATTGTTGTCCGATTAAAATTTAGAATTGAAAACAAATGCTAATTTTGATGATGTCCCTTGAATTTTTGTTTTTGGAAAATAAAATGAACCCTTAGAGAAACCGGGAAGCTCCAATCTGTGATTGGAGATCACCCGGCTGAACTTAGGATTCATAAAATTTGGAGGAAATAAAAATTCAAAGGACGAGCTTTCACTTCGCCGGCGCTCAGTGCAAGTTTTGTTTAGCTCACGACTTTATTTCTTCAGGGTGTTCGTGAACCTTTGGTTACGTTTTTTAGTTTATGCTGAGCGTAGTCGAAGCAGACAAAAAAATGAAAAATTTATATCAAAAAAAGTAAGCCCCTATTTAGCATTAATTAAATGGATTTTTTATTTTTAATGAATTGAGTATTGTTTACAAGTTAGATATGTTTCAATTTCTATTATAATTCGATATGCTTTTATTTTTTGTCCTGAGCTTTTTAAGTTTATACTGAGCCTTGACGAAGTAAAGGGCTTCGGAGCTAAACGAACTTTCTAAGACTTCAATTTGAAATTCTTGAAGAATTCTCAAGGACAATTACAAATTGAACATTTGATAATAGGGAGTCTACTAAATAGTAAAATAACTTCGAGCAGGTCCTTTGTCATGCTGAGCGATAGTCGAAGCGGTCAAAGGTTCTAAATACTACAATTTCCCTAAAGCCGTCAATACATTTTCTTCAATACGTTTTGAAACATCCGACACATCCGCTTTCACAAACTGATCTCCTGTGATGTGCTCGTACAACTCGATGTAGCGCTCCGAAACTTCTGTTACAAAAGAATCCGGCATAGCTGGCATTGTTTGTCCGTCCAAACCTTGGAAGCCATTTTCGATCAACCATTCGCGCACAAACTCTTTCGACAATTGCTTCTGCTTCTCTCCTTTATCCTGACGGTCTTGGTAACCATCAGCGAAGAAATAACGGGATGAATCTGGTGTATGAATTTCATCAATCAAATAAATGGTATCGCCAATTTTTCCAAACTCATATTTGGTATCCACCAAAATCAATCCTTTGTCAGCAGCTATTTCGGTTCCTCTTTGAAACAATGCTCTGGTGTAGTTTTCCAATTGAATGTACTCACTCTCCACAACGATTCCTTGCTTGATAATTTCTTCTCTAGAAATATCCTCATCGTGTCCTTCTTCCGCTTTAGTAGCTGGTGTAATAATCGGAGTTGGAAAACGATCGTTCTCCTTCATTCCGTCTGGCATCGCCACACCGCAAATCATTCTCTTGCCTGATTTGTACTCTCTCCAAGCATGTCCGCTTAAATAGCCACGAATCACCATTTCTATTTTATACGTGTCGCACAACTTACCAATGGCCACAGATGGATCTGGAACAGACTCTATCCAATTTGGAACAATGTCGGCAGTGGCGGCTAAAAACTTAGCGGCAATCTGGTTCAGCACTTGACCTTTAAAAGGAATCGGCTTCGGCAAAATGTGATCAAACGCAGAGATGCGATCTGAAGCGACCATCACTAAATGTTGGTTGTTGATATTGTAAACGTCTCTTACTTTTCCGCTGTAAAAACTTTTCTGACCTGGAAATTGGAATGGTGCTACTGACTTTGTGCTCATTTTCTAGCTTCTTTTTGTTTTGCTTCTTTTTGTTGCTTTTTTAACTCTTCTATTTTTTCGTCTTCTTTGTCGTAGGCTACGATAATCTTCTTCACCAACTCGTGTCGAATCACATCTTTTCCATCAAAAGTGATGAACCCTACTCCTTTTACGTTCTTCAAGATATCCAATGCCTGAACCAATCCTGACGGCTGATTTCTTGGCAAATCTATTTGAGTCGCATCACCAGTAATCATAAACTTAGCCGACTTTCCCATCCGCGTCAAAAACATTTTGAACTGTGCTCTGGTGGTGTTTTGTGCTTCATCTAAAATCACGAAAGCATGGTCCAACGTTCGTCCTCGCATAAATGCCAATGGCGCAATTTGAATCACATTGTTCTCTAAATAATCGCGCAACTTTTCGCCTGGCAACATATCGTACAAGGCATCATATAAAGGCTGTAAAAATGGATCCAATTTCTCTTTTAAATCTCCTGGAAGGAAACCTAAATTCTCCCCTGCTTCTACTGCAGGACGAGTCAAAATAATCCGCTTGACTTCTTTGTTTTTTAGCGCTCTCACTGCTAATGCTACGGCAGTATAGGTTTTACCAGTTCCTGCAGGCCCAATGGCAAACACCATGTCGTTGTCGTCGATTGCCTTTACCAACTTGCGCTGATTGGGTGTGCGAGGACGCACCATCAACCCATGATTTCCAAAGACTAGAATGTCGCTAGAATCTTTCAACGTGCGCTGAGCCAATTCTAAATCGCCATCCAATAAATGGTCGATATTGGATTCCGTCAGTTGCTTGAATTTAATAATGTGCTGAAATAACAACCCCAACTTCATCTCAAACTCTTCTATAGCCGACTCGCCACCAATGGCTTTTAACTCATCGCCACGAGCTATTAATTTTAATTTCGGAAACTTCTTTCTGATGATCTCTAATTTCTTGTCGTTTACACCGTATAATTCTACTGGATTTACCGAACTTATATCTATAATTTTCTCCACTCAGTTTTTGGGTATTTTTAGGTTTAATACCGATTTAGTTATCTAATATCGCCTACTCATTCTTCGTATTCTCCTTATCTAACTGATCGGCATTTACCAATAATTACTTTTTAAATGTATCCATTTATTTTAATGAAAAAATTAAAAACTTTATTGGTTTAAGGCGCCGTTTCTATTCTTTCAAGCTTCAAAAATATTACTAATTTTGGAGACTATTGTCCGACCTCCACCAAATATAAGCAGCAAAAGTTAAATGGGTGTAATTACGTTAACTACAGATTTTCAGAAATCAGACTATTATATTGGCATCGTCAAAGGTGCACTCTATACGCTATGCCCTGAAGCTAAAATTGTTGACATCACTCACGACATTCCGGCTTACAACATTTCCAAGGCGGCTTACATCGTTAAAAACTCCTATTCTCATTTTCCGGAAGGAACTGTCCACATTATTGGCGTGAGTTCGGAAGCAACGGTGGAATTTGCGCACTTGGTGGTGAAATACGACAACCACTATTTTGTAGGTTCGGACACTGGTATTTTCTCCCTTATCTTTGGTGACGAAGTGCCGGAGGAAGTTATCGAGCTGAATGTTTCTGCTGATTCCAACCGGTTGTCGTTTCCGACGAAGGACATTTTTGTAAAAGTAGCGGCTCACATTCAAAAAGGCGGCACCATTTCGGTGTTGGGTAGAAAGATTGACAATGTGTTGAAGAAGATTGCTTACCAACCTTACATCGACAACAATCAGTTGAGAGGCATGGTGATGCACATCGATAGTTTTGGAAATGCCATTACCAACATCAGCGAAATTTTGTTCAACAACTTTGTAAAACAAAATGGCTTTAGTGTGGTTTTTAGAAACTCTGATTACGACATCAGCCGAATTTCATATTCCTATAGCGAAGTGGCGGAAGGCGAAAAGTTAGCTTTATTCAACACCACTGATCATTTAGAAATTGCCATTAATAAAGGTCGAGCGGACAAGCTACTTGGCTTGAGAGACAATGACTTAATTAGAATCGAACTCCATGATAGTTAGAATAGTAAAATTGACATTTCAAGAAGATAAAGTGAACGATTTCATTACCATCTTCAACGATAGCAAAGACTTGATCCGAAATTTTGAAGGTGTTTCTCACCTAGAATTGTTGCGATGCAGTACCGATGGAACCATCTTTTTTACGCACAGCCATTGGAAAAGCGAAGAAGCCCTAGAAAACTACCGCCACTCTGAATTGTTCAAAACCACTTGGGCCAAAACGAAACCTTTATTTTCTGAAAAAGCAGAGGCTTGGAGTAATTTTAAGTTGTTTTGAATTTAATGGTTAAGGGTTAATTATTAATTGTTAATGGTTAATGGTTAATTAAAATTTTACCCATTGATTAAAGCACATTCATTTCAAAACAATCAAATAGAGTCAATCAATTGATCTTAAAATGGAATTTATTGCGATTTAAGAAAAAATGGATCAAATAAAGTTCTTATTTAACCAAAGTTATCTTTACGCACAGCCATTGGAATAGCGAAGAAGCCTTAGAAAACTACCGCCACTCGGAACTATTTAAAACCACTTGGGCCAAAACAAAACCTTTATTTTCTGAAAAAGCAGAGGCTTGGAGTAATTTTAAGTTGTTTTGATGCAATGGTTAAGGGTTAATTATTTATTGTTAATTTATGATTTCAAGATCATTACCTCTTAATCAATTCGTACCAAAATCTATTTTTTGTTGAATATCCAATCAACCAATAATTAGAATCAAACTTATCTGTTGAAATTTTCACAACACTTGTGTCTATCAATTCCATTCTTATTCTTTCAGTTGTTCCATCTTGTAGATAGTTTAGCCCCTTAATAGATCGGAGTGATATTTTAAATTTCAAAACTAATACATTTGAGATATGAAATACAAGAAATGGACTTTGGAACAGAAGCTAGAAATACTCTCTAAAGCAGAGGAGATAG
>Ga0163216_100424_pt1 | contig 71171 bp, 70 predicted proteins | sample SynspAceP_FD_167610 | JGI IMG/M metagenome (GOLD analysis project Ga0163216, IMG submission 167610) | Saline lake microbial communities from Ace Lake in Antarctica - Synechococcus sp. Ace-P (Illumina Assembly) | ecosystem: Environmental > Aquatic > Non-marine Saline and Alkaline > Saline ...
TAAACAAGCTAAACAAGCTAAACAGTGATGTTAATTATGCGCTGTTTAGCTTGCGGATATAAAATGATAGTGGCTATTTTTTCTGCCAAGCCCCATCAACCCATAAGTAATGACCTACTAAGGTTTTGGCGTAAGCCTTTTGTGCGGCCAGTTTCTCTACTTGGGCAACAGTAATGTTGTTTTTAGCCGCTAATTCAACATAAATTTCATGACGTTTTTGGTTTACTTCGTTAACTAAAGTTTGGGCCTCAGCTTGTGAGACAACGACACCTAGATAACCGTTATCTTTCTCACCCACCAAGCCTTGTTGCTTGGCCTCATCCAAATCTAAAGCAAAACTTAGGCTACTAAAAAACAGACTTACCACCACCAGAATATTACGATACATGTTGATTTTCATAGAAAACTCTCCAAAACAAAAATTAAAATAAGTTACTGTCTTCGCTAAAGACATTGTCTAATTCCTTGTCAACCTTGACCCGTATTTCATGGTCAATTTTAACGTTAATATTTATCGTAATCGGCTCTTTAGTTTCTACTTTGACAGTATGAGTACAAGCTGCGACGACCAATAAAAGTGGCACGAGCATCATTCTTTTCATTGCTTACCTCCTTGAGTTATATTTTTTTCAATTTTATCTTGAATACCGTTTGCCACTCTTAAGGTGCGCAGTAAAGCAAAGATATTTTCTTGGTGACTATAATTAAAATTCACCGCTTGTTTTTTATCTGGATTTTGCCCCATAAAGGCCAAATCCAAAAACAACCACCCATCAGGCTTGAACGTCACTTTGCTGCTGAGTTGACTAAACTGGTAGTTTTCCAAAAAGCCCAGAGATGGCTGCTGCTGTTTGATTGTGTCGAAAGCGGGATTATGTAATATTGTCAATTTTCCACCACCTTGACTCACCATTCTACCATCGTCCACTTCTACATTGGTAGCCGCGGTAGCAACTGGAATTCTCCCCATAATTTTACCCGAAATACGAATGCCTGGTTGGTTTTGCAGGGCCACAACCTTCTCTAAATCAATGTCTTGCAATACTAAATCAAATTGTTGCTCTCGCTGGTCGAGCCATATATTCTGCAAACTAAACTCCCCTCCTAATATACGCCCGTTTAATTTGCTTAACTTAAGACCACTCGCTTCTGCAACCAATGAGGCCTGAATCATCTCTACTGGTATGCCAGCGTTTATTGAATTGAGCTGCAGTGTAGACTCACTTAACTGAAGTCCAGCTGAACTAAAGGTAAAGGGAACAGACAAGGACCCACCGTCAAACAAGGTATTGCCATAGTGCCCGCCAAGATTAGTCAGCTCAACCTTTCCTGCTGCCTTAGTCGCTTGGCTGTTGACTGGAATATTCAAACTTATATCCGCATTCATCATGCCTTGAGAAAACACCAAATCAGCTGCAAACTGCTTAATAAGCCCTTGTAATGACGCTACTTTTTGTATTGGCAAGGCAATAACGACATTTGCATTTTGCTGCTCTAGTTTTGCGTTTATCCCCTGTCCGAAGGTTATGTCATGCTGCGAGCCTGTGCCCTTGAGGGTAAAGTCAGAATGACCAACATGTTTAATTGTTAGCGGGTCGATATTGATTTTTTTATCCCTGACGCTCAATACCGAACTGGTCAAATTTGACTGACCTACAAAAGTTAAGCTATGCCATTTTATTAAACTACCGCTTAACTCACTACTGACTTTAGGTAAGCGCAACGTAGGTATTTTCAGCCCTGTAGTTTGATGTGCCAGCGTAAACCTAAGCTCACTACTTTGCCCACCTTGAAGCGTAAACTGAGTCGCTATGTTGGCGACAGATAGGTCAACAGACCTTATTTGTTTGGCTTCGCCATGACCAGTAATATTGATGTCGCTCAACTGATTTAGCCAGTCGGTCTGCGGGACGAGACTCAATGTTGCCTCTGCGTTTAGCTGACTTTGTAGGGTTTCAATATTATTGGCAGCAACATTGAGTGCCGTAGCTTGAGCACTGAGTGCTAGCAGGATCCGTAAAGAAGGAGTGATATTCAACTTTATTTGATTGTGTATTTGGCTTAAGCCTAGCTCGTTAAATCTGAGTTTTTCAAGCTTAAGCTCTCCCTGTAACCCTAAGCCAGAGTCATTATCCCCCTTAAGATCAAACATCATCGATGCACTTTCTAAGGTAAGTTGCTTAGCAGTGACGTTATCGATGCTCAACTGATTTTTACCATGAGTCAATTGCCATTCACTTTGGCTGAATTGGCCATTTTGCGCTGGTTTTGCACTAATAAGTCCACTACCTTGCATACTGACTCTGCCCTTTACAGCGACAGACTTAGGCAAAGCTTGCTTAATAGTAAATTGGTAACTGGCTTGAAGCTGCTGAAAAAATTGATAACTTAGGTCAAATAGATAAATTTGCAGTTGCCCTTCATTGCCAACTAGATTGCTAATCTGGCTTAGTTGCAGCTCAGGGATCTGTAATTGCCTTACATCTATTTGGAGAGTCTTGGGGAGGCTGAGTTTAAACTGGTCGAGCTTTAGCTCACTCAGTAGTTGCGGCCTGCTAGCACACTGCGATAAATCAAAAGTAAGCTCCATCGCACTCAAATCAGCTTCAATTTTTTGCTCGGCCATCACATTATGCAGGCTGGCTTTTGCCTTGCCTTTTATAGTTGCATCTAGACTGCAGTTCGCCAGGGCCAAGGTGTGAGAAAAGTCGATTTGATGTTCACTTGCAAGTGTGACACCGTCGAAATTGATCTGGCTAATAATGTTAGCTGATTTTAAGACATCATCAGTAAGCAAAGTCGGGTTTTGCTGTTTGAATGTATTTGCCGCAGGTAATAATTGGCTGAGTTCGAGCAAAGACCAAGTAATTTGCGCATTGATTTTATTGTCTATCAGCAATAACTCTGCGGTGACATCTCCACCAAGCCTTAGTTTTTGTGCGTTTTGTAAGGTCAGATTGAGTGTCAGTGTCTCCGCTAATAAGGGAGAACGGACTTGTAATTGATCGATCTTTATATAAGGCAAATTTTGCGGCAAGCTAGTTAGAGTCGCAGAGTCTGTTGCCGGCGGTTTGTCGCTGTTTTGTGTAAGCAAATGCTGTATATCAAGCTGCTTAATCTTAAGCTTGTTCTCTGAGCGTAACCAGCTTGCATCCCTTAATTCAATCTTGAAACTTGGCGTTGCAATACACAGCTGTTTAAACGATAAATTAAGTGACCAATCAGTATCGACTTGCAAACAACTGATTTTCACTTTTTGCTCAGCCGCATAATATTCAATAACAGCGCTCAGGAGCGGATTGCGCAATACATAAGCAAGCACGGTAATACTAAGCAACATTGCAGGTATCCACACCATTACAGCCGGTTTAATACGTCCTGATTGTCTCGCTCTTAGGTTGCAAATCAATTTGCTCACTGCCTCGCACTATTTGCTTTGGATAAATGGCATCTATCCTTTCTATCATATCGAGTTTGCAGCAAAAGTAATGAAATATTTATGAATAAAAAAACTTGCAAAAATTGATTACACATGTAATCTGAATACATAGACTACATATGTAATCGGAAATAATATGAATGAAATAAGCAAAGCGGAATTTGAAGTGATGAATGCGCTATGGCAGGGTTACCCAGCCTCAGCCAATGACATTATTATGCGTTTAAATGAGCACAAAGATTGGCATGAAAAAACCGTTAAAACGCTATTGAACCGATTAGTAAAGAAACAGGCGATTGATTTTGACAAGGCACAGCGTAGCTATTTTTATTTCCCATTAATAGCCAAAGTTGACTATGTGGCAAAGGAGAGCAACAGCTTAATAAGTCGTTTATTTGCCGGACGCGTAGCACCTTTAGTGGCAGGGTTTGCCAATACTGAAAGTCTCTCTCGCCAAGATGTGGATGAACTAAAAACCTTGATAGAGCAATGGGAAAAAGACAATGACTAATTGGATACTGGCACAACAACTCGTATTAAGCCTTAGCTTACTGCTACTGTTAATGGCAGAAAAAAAAGGTCTTAAAATATTAGGTGCTAAAGGTCTTTATACTTTGTGGTTACTAGCTCCACTTATGTTAATAGCCAATAATTTACCCCGTGACCTGCTCTTCATTGATAACACCGTGCTATATCAATATTTAGTAAAAGTGAATCAACAGACCTATGCGGCGGGAGGCTTGCTGAGCTGGCAAATAATATGGGCATTAGGAGCGATTAGTGTTGTGGTTATAGCACTGAGGGCTCAGTGGCAAATACAGCAGGGACAACAAACGATTGTCGAACACAATCAGTTACCCTTGAGCTTGCCAAAACGCTTGCGAGTAATGAGCTCAAATAAAATCGAGTCCCCCTTACTTAGTGGTATTTGGCCATCGAAATTAATTTTACCTGATGATTTCCAGCGCAAATTCACAGTTCAGCAACAACAGCTTATTTTACAGCATGAACTGGTGCACCTTCATCGTTTCGATAATACCTTTAACTTAATAGCTTTAATATTTGTCGCTATTTTTTGGTTCAACCCTTTAATTTGGTTAGCTTACAGAGCATTTCGTCGCAGTCAGGAACTGGCCTGCGATGCAACAGTATTAAATAATAAATCTCAACATGAAAAAATCAGCTACAGCAAGGCCCTACTGCTGTGCGCCCAATCTACTGGACCACACCTTTCGATCTACTCACAATATGGAGCAAAACACCCTATGTTATTACGTATAGAGCGCATTAAAAATCAAACTGTTATTAAAAAACGAAACCTACTTATCGCTGCAATTGGTGGTCTAGGTCTATTGACTACAGTGGCAATGGCCAACCAACAAGCTAAGGTTGTTGACAGCGCCAAGGTGAACGAGGCGACACCCATCTTAAGAGTTGAACCCAAATACCCTTTAGAGGCCGCTCAACAGAAAATTGAAGGTTCAGTGGTATTGCAGTTTGATATTGCACGCGATGGCAGTACCAGCAATATCAAAATTATTAAGGCTGAGCCCGAAAACGTATTTGCTAAAACCTCTATTGACGCCTTGCAAAAATGGAAATATAAACCGCAGATTGTAGGCGGGCAACCTCAAATCCAACACAATATCTTGGTACAATTAGACTATCGTTTAGATGAAAACCCTGCTCCCATTAAACCCTTAATTGAAACCGTGCAGGTATCACAGTAGTCAAATAAAAAAGCCGGAAGATTCCGGCTTTTTGCTAATGTTCAGCGAGTTTTAAATACTGACCCGCTTATAGGGTCGATATTCAGGCATCCAAAAATGTTTTTCAATGCGTTCACGCAGGACTTCATCGGAAACTTCCAAAGCAAGACCTTGCGCCATAGCCACCTTGCCCACAGCAAAGGCAATTTTTTTACTCAACTTAGCGATATCTTGTAAAGGCGGTAATAAGGCACCTTGTCCAGTTTCTGCCAAGGGTGAGGCATCAGCTAAAGTCGCGCTGGTTGCCATTAACATTTCATCACTGACCAAGCTAGCTTTAGCAGCAATGACGCCCAAACCAATACCGGGAAAAATATAGCTATTGTTGCATTGCGCAATAACATAAGTTTTTCCCGCATATTGAACTGGTTTAAAGGGACTGCCTGTGGCAATAATAACTTCCCCTTCAGTCCATTCAATCACTTGCTTTGGTGTGGCTTCTACTTGTCTTGATGGATTACTTAAAGGAAAAATAATCGGTAAGGCACAATGCTGTTTCATGCCCCGAATAACTTGTTCAGTAAACAAACCGGTTTGGCCTGAGACACCAATAAGGATATCGGGTTTGGCGCAATTAATGACATCCATCAATGAGGGGTATTCACCACTGTATGACCAATCTTCTAAAGAATCGCTACTCTGGCATAAACGCTGTTGGAAATCCCGTAAGCCGGGCATACCATCCACCAGCAATCCATAGCGATCAACCATAAATACCTGACTGCGGGCCTGAGCGTCAGTGATCCCTTCACTACACATCTGCTTGATGATTTGTTCGGCGATACCGCAACCGGCCGATCCGGCACCAACAAAGGCAACCCTTTGCAATGATAAAGAGGTTTTTTTGGTTTTGCACGCGGCTAAAATGGTGCCGACTGTGACAGATGCGGTACCTTGGATATCATCATTAAAACAACAAACTTGATGGCGATAACGCTGCAAAATAGGCATAGCATTAGCTTGAGCAAAATCTTCAAATTGCAGCATGACTTCAGGCCAACGACGATAAATGGCTTTAATAAACAATTCAATAAACTCATCGTATTCCGCTTGACCAATACGTTTGTGGCGGGCCCCCATATACATAGGGTCAGCCAATAATTTTTCATTATTGGTGCCAACATCTAACATGACGGGCAAAGTATAAGCAGGACTAATACCGCCACACGCGGTGTATAAAGACAATTTACCAATGGGAATACCCATGCCACCAATACCTTGATCGCCTAAGCCCAAGATACGCTCACCATCGGTCACAACGATAACTTTAACCTTGCGTTTGGTGGCATTGCGCAGAATGTCATCCATTTGAAAGCGTTCTGAATAGGAGATAAACAAGCCACGAGAACTGCGGTAAATATCAGAAAACTGTTCACAGGCATCCCCCACAGTAGGGGTGTAAATAATTGGCATCATTTCATCAATGTGCTGTTTAATCAGGCGATAGTAGAGAGTTTCGTTGTTGTCTTGAATTGCCCGCAAATAAATATGTTTGTTAATCGGCTCTGCAAAGCTAGAGTATTGCATATAAGCACGGTCAACTTGTTCATCTATGGTTTCATAACGCGGTGGTAACAAGCCAGTCAAATTAAAAGCAACCCGTTCTGCGGTGCTAAAAGCACTACCTTTATTTAGCAGAGGTGTTTCCAATAATGCAGGGCCTGCATGAGGAATATACAAAGCATTTATTTCTGCTTTATCTGTCATTTATCTATCCTGTTGTGTCACTTTTATTAAAGTCATTAAAGTGTCTATGGATGTTATATAAACACTTTTCAAAATCGCGGGCGACTCGTCAACCCGAGTGCGAGTTTCTTAGCGTATCAATCGTATTATATGCGACTTATTAGTACATAAAGCTCCGACCTTTGCTAACGATGCTAAAATATTTCTTCTTCCGCCTTACTGTTTTTCTCACCGTCGGTGGCTTCAACAATTTCACTTTCTGCTACAAAAACTTGCGGTTCACTACCTTCATTAAAATATTCAAACATGGAGGTTTTGTCAGTTCGATTGGTTAATTTGCCACTATTTTTATCAATCCGTACGGTGACTAAATCAGTTGGCATTGGCAGTTGATGCTCCGGTACACCCTCTAAGGCAACTTGCATAAAACGTATCCAAGCAGGTTGTGCAGCCACTGCACCAGACTCTGTTTCTGCCATCGCGTTACCCATGTAATTATATTTTTGCGGATTTTTATTAACTAAGTTTTGATTACGACTGGCCCTGCCTAAACGGCGATTATTATCATCGAAACCAACCCACACTGTCGCCACTAAATCAGGTGTAAAACCGCTAAACCAAGTATCTCGCACGTCATTAGTTGTGCCTGTTTTGCCAGATACATCATCGCGTCGAAGTAACAGGGCAGTTCGCCACCCTGTCCCTCTGTTATCCCAATTACCATTAATTTGTACCGCTGAACGCATCATGTCAGCGACTAAATAGGCATTTTCTGCACTAATGACTCTTGGTGCTGAGCGTTTTACTTGCACTTTTTTTACTACACTTGCACTCGAGCCAATTTCTGCTGCTAATAAGGCATCAATCTCTGCATTGCTTAAGTCTTGCGCTTGGTCAGACTCTTCTTCGCTTAGCTCAATATCACAAGGATCACAGGCATAAGTTGGGTTAGATTGCCATAGGTTTTTACCGTAGTCGTCTTCAATGCGCTGAATAAAATGAGGTTGAATTAAAAAGCCACCATTGGCAATGGTGGCCATTGCGGTCACTAGTTCAAGTGGGGTAAGTGAGCCAGATCCTAAGGCAACCGTCTCATCATTAGGAATATCGCTTAAGGCTAAACCAAAACGACTTAAATATTGTCTTACTGTATCTAGTCCTAGCGCACGAACTAAGCGCACTGATACCACGTTTTTCGACTTCGTTAATGCCACTCGCAAACGAATAGGTCCGTCGTATTCTGGCGGTGAATTTTCGGGTCGCCAAGCAGTCCCCGTACCAGCCTCCCATTGAGTAATAGGCGCATCATTGATAATGCTGGCTAGAGTGTAGCCATTTTCTAAGGCAGCAGAATAGATGAAAGGTTTAATATTGGAGCCTACTTGGCGCTTGGCTTGAGTCGCTCGATTGAATTGACTCTGATAGAAACTATAACCTCCCACAACCGATTGTACTGCTCCATTATGTGGATTTAGCGCAACGAGAGCACTACTAGCTTGGGGATATTGGGCTATTTGCCAATGGTTATCATCTTCCCGTTGACGGATTAAAATCAAAGCGCCGGCTTGCAATATATCGCTGGCGACCTCGGGATCGGGTCCCTGCTTATTGTCATTGATGTAAGGTCTAGCCCAATCCAAGCCATCCCAATCAATGGTGCGGTATTGACCATTTTGATCAAACACAGAAATATCCTGTGGGTTTACGTTTACCACAATTGCAGCTTGTAAAGATTCATAGGTAGGATAATTATTGAGTAGTTCGAGCATTTTTTGCTCTGACCAGCGATGATTAGCTGCCGCTGATGCGGCTTCTTTTTCATCCTTTTGCTGATTTTCTGCCGCTTCGTCAAGCCATAATTGCTGCAATGGCCCGCGGTAACCGTGGCGTTCATCATAGTCATGTAAATTACGGCGCAAAGCCTTTTGCGCTGCAATTTGTAGTTTAGACGATACAGTAGAATAGACCTGATATCCGCCTGTTTCAGCTTCATCTTTACCATACAGCTCGATCATTTCGGTGTAGATATGATCGGCCAAATAAGGGGCATCCAATTCAATTTCCGCGCCGTGCTTTTTAGCAGAAATAGTTGCCGTTGAAGCCTCGTCAAATTCAACTTGAGTAATATACCCTTCATCGAGCATGCGTAATAATACAATACGCCGACGCACAATCGCCCTATCAGGTCGACTAATTGGGTTAAGAACAGAAGGAGCTTGAGGCAAACCGGCAATAGTAGCAATTTGCGCCAGGGTAAGTTCATTCACGGTTTTGCCATAATAGACTTGGGCAGCGGCTCCAAATCCAAAAGCGCGATGGCCGAGTTCAACTTTATTCAAATACAGTTCTAGAATTTCGTCTTTGCTTAACAATTGTTCCATATGCCAAGCAATAATGATCTCTCGTATCTTGCGAATATACGTTTTATCTCGGGTTAGAAAAAAGTCGCGGGCCAATTGCATAGTAAGGGTACTTCCGCCTTGACCTTTCTCACCGGTTAAAACTAAATTAACCAATGCGCGCATCATGCCGATAGGATCTATACCGGGATGTTGATAGAAGCGACTGTCTTCCGTGGCAATGACTGCTTGGATGAGTTTTTGCGGTACTTCAGACAAATTAAGCGGAATTCGTCTTTTAACGCCATACTGAGAAATCAGTTTGCCGTCTAATGTATAAATCCGCATAGGTGTTTGTAGGCGAACATCCTTTAGTACTTCTATACTAGGCAAATCGGCTTTGATATAGAAATACGTACCTATAACAAGGGATGCGCCAAGTAGGCACAAGGCAGAAATACTGATTAATACTGATTTTAAATACTTCACAAACTAAGAATACCAAGATAAGTTTAACAAAATGACTTACATTTTATACCTATGTACTGTTATTAGATCCATAAATAACAGATTTTTAAGTAATAATAATCCAATAGTGATTAACTTATTGTTGTGGAAAGGAATGTGTTGACAAACCTATTTAGAAAGAAAGCCCAACAAATGATTGGTTTAGACATAGGCTCTCGCTTTGTAAAAGCGGTCTTGCTCGAAAAAACTAACAACCAATTCAGCCTGCAAGCCTATGCTTGTGAACCTATCATTGGCAATGCTTTTGCGGAACGTGAAATTAAAGACTTTGAGGCAGTGAGTCAGGCCTTGAAGAAAGTTAAGGCCGCGTTAAAAACTAAAAACAAATATGTCGCTATTGCGGTATCAGGTTCAACTGTACTCAATAAAATAGTGTATATGGAACCAGGACTTTCTGATTATGAATTAGAAGGACAGATAGAACTTGAGGCTGACAGTCTTATTCCTTATCCCTTGGAAGAAGTCTATATCGATTTTGAGGAGATAGAAAACAGTACTACCAGCGCCAATAAAGTAGAAGTGCTGCTAAGTGCGGTGCATAAAGATATCGTTGATCGTCGCATAACCTTATTAGGCGAAGTGGGCTACGAGGCTAAAATAGTTGACGTAGAGAGTTATTCCTTAGGTGCAGCGGTAAATAACTTTTATGCAACGAGTGGAGAGGATGGCATTTGTTGTTTAAATATTGGTGCCACATATTTGCAGTTGTGTTGGGTTAAGGATGGCAAAGTCATCTACACCAAAGACCATAGTTTTGGTATGGACTCGTTGATACAAGATTTAATTTTGTTATATAACCAAGAACGCTCACATATCGAAAAACAACTACAAGCGAATAGTTTGCCAGATAATTGGAAGCTAGATTCTTATCCGGTGTTTTTAGCCAATTTACAACAACAAATTAGTCGGGCCTTACAAGTATTTGTTAGTGCAACTGGCACCAAACGTCCCAGCAAATTACTTATTTGTGGAGGCGCATGTCATATCTCGACTATTGCCGAAGACCTTGCAAGTGAACTAGCCATCGAAATAGAAATGTTTAACCCCTTTGCCAATATGACTTTGTCGGAGGCGATGCAAAATTCAGAGCTGACCGACTTTGCACCACAACTTGTCATAGCAGCGGGATTAGCTTGTAGGAGTTTTAGCCCATGGCACATATAAACTTACTGCCTTGGCGTGAGGCTCAACGAGTTGAAGAGAAACGTAACTACCTAACCATGTTAGCAGGTATCGCTATCGTGGCATTTGGTTTGATGTTCGGTGTCGGAACAGTTGTCGACACAATGATCACCAACCAAGGGCAGCGCAATCAATTTGTTGAGAAAGAAATTGTGGCCTTAGATGCCCAAATTGAAAAAATAAAAAATATCAAAAAAGACAAACAAGCTATAGAACAACGAATGGCCTTAATTGAGCAACTTGAAGCTAGCCGTAATGCGGTACCGAGGGTGCTAGACGAACTCGTTCGATTAGTCCCACCTGGTTTGTCTTTTCGCAGTTTCTCACGCAAGGGCAATCAGGTTGAGGTGTTGGGCGTCAGTGAATCTAACAATAGGCTAGCCGATTTTATGCGACAACTTGAGCAATCAACAGTATTCAGTAGTGGGGTATTGTCTTCCATAGTAGCGGATACTTCAGCACTGGAAGCGGTTAGTGACTTTAAATTAACCTTTACCATCAACCCAAGTGTCGCACCAGAGTTTTCTACTGAAAACGTGGAGCCTAAAAAATGAAGTTTGATGTCAATAAATTAAAAGAAATCAACGATCTAGACTTTGAACAAGTTGCTGTATGGCCCTTTGAAGTTAAAACAGTTGTGGCTATTTTTGTTACTGTTATTGGTTTAGTCGGCGGTTATTATGGCTTAGTCCAATCGAAGTTACCGCTTTTGGAAGCAGCACAAAAACATGAAGTCGAGTTAAAACAGAATTTCCAGGCTAAATATCGCATCGCAGTAAACTTAAGCGCCTATGAAGAACAACTGGCTCGATTGCAAAGCGACTTTTCCTCAATGTTAAAATCCTTACCAACCAGTAATGAAACCCCAGGATTACTTGATGACATTACCTTAGTAGGCACTTCAGCTGGCCTAACATTCAGATTATTAAATTGGCAAAAAGAAGTGCCAAAAGAATTTTATACTGAGCTACCTATCCAAATGGAGGTCACCGGTGGTTACCACAATTTTGGTCAGTTTGCCTCTGAGATAGCTGGTTTACCCCGCATCGTTACTGTGCATGATTTTGAAATTAGTCAAGAAGCCAATACCCTTAAATTGACATTACAGGCTAAAACCTATCGCACAGCAAAAGGCGATAGCGATACGGAACAAAACATGCGTCAAGCTAAGGGGCAAAACTAATGAGATTAATCGCTGTTTCTGCCCTCACAATAGTGCTTTGCGGCTGTAACGCAGGTGTAGATGATTTGCAACAGTACATTGCACAAGTAAAGCAAAATACGCCGATAAGTATTGAGCCCTATCCGCAATTTGAAGCAAAACCTACTTTTATTTATTCAGCTACTGAATTGAGAAGTCCATTTCAACACCCAAGAAATATGGGTGTTGAAGTTAAACAAATTTCACAACCCAACTGCGCGCAACCAGACTTTTCTCGCAAAAAACAAGCCCTAGAAAAATTTGGTATCGACGCATTGTCCGTAACCGGCTTTTTCACTTCAAACGGTAAAAAATGGGCATTAATTCAATCTAATACGGGCAGTTTATTCAAAGTGACTAAAGGTGACTACCTCGGTTTATTCTTTGGCAAAATTGATTCAATCAACAATGGCATAGTTTCGTTCACTGAAATGCTGCCCGATGGTGCTGGCTGTTGGCAAAAGAAGCAGGCCACTCTCACCATGCTTTCAAAGGCAGGAGAAAAAAATGTCTAAACACGCTATTTATAAATATCAAAAGAGTCTTTTATTGAATTGGACATTGGGCTTAGCTGTTTCCTTGTGCACTTTCAGCGCAGTAAGTCAGGAAGCAAACATTGCACTGGTTGATCCTGACAAACAAACAAGTCAGGTATTTAGTTCTGAATTACAAGATATCCAATTTAAACGGATGCCTAATGGTGGTGCGCAAACCACCTTAGTGTTTAACAACAATAAATTTCAGCTGCAATTGAGTAAAGTCAATAATAAGCTTACTTTGCTGCTACCTGCCACGCAATTGGCCAAAGAACAACTTTATAAACTCGACGTTGTCGACTTTGCTACACCCGTTTCTATGTTAGAAACCTACCAACAAAATGTTAGTAGTAAGGTAGAGTTCGCCCTCTTAGACGAAGTCACTTTCCGTCACCAGAAGTCAGACAACAGCCTAATTATTAATATTGAAAAAATAAATGATAAAGCCGTCAATGTTGAAAATAGTAGTTTTTCTGGCGAGCCCATTTCTTTAGATTTTCAAGACGTTCCAGTGAGGCAGGTACTGCAAATTATCTCCCAGGTCAACGGTTTTAACTTAGTGACCACTGATACTGTAACTGGCAATGTAACCATCAGCTTATCGGGTGTTCCTTGGGACCAAGCTTTGGATATGATTCTAAAAATCAAAGGTCTAGATAAACGTTTAGAAGGCAATATACTATTAATTGCGCCGACTGAAGAACTAACTGCTCGGGAAACCCAACAGCTACAGGCTAAACAACAAGTGGCTGAGCTCGCTCCACTGGTTTCAACCAACATTCAAATTAATTACGCTAAAGCTGTTGATATGGCAACCATACTCAAAAATGCTGAGAATACAGTGTTAACACCGCGAGGAACCGTATCGGTTGATGATCGCACTAATACCCTGTTACTTCGTGATACCCAATTGTCAATTGATGAAGCAAAGGCACTTATCAATGCTCTAGACATTCCCATTAAACAGGTACTTATCGAATCAAGAATGGTCACTGTACGTGATAACGTAGGCGAACAGTTTGGCGTACGCTGGGGTTTCAATGACAAACAAGATGATAGTGGCGTTTCAGGCTCTTTAGAGGGTGCCCAGAGTATAGCAAGCGGAATAATTCCCTCACTAACAGATCGCCTGAACGTCAATTTGCCTGTATCTAATCCAGCTGGCAGTATCGGCTTTCAAATAGCCAGATTAGTAGATGGTACTATTTTGGATTTAGAGCTTTCTGCCCTGGAATCGGAGAACAAGGGTGAAATTATTGCGAGCCCACGTATTACCGTAGCCAATCAACACGAAGCCTACATTGAGCAAGGTACTGAAATACCTTATGTGCAAGCAACTTCAAGTGGGGCTACATCGGTTGAGTTTAAAAAGGCCGTTTTAAGCTTAAAGGTTACACCCCACATCACACCTGATAACAGAATTATTCTTGATTTAGTGATAACACAAGATACCCGTGGTGAAACCGTTTCCACCTCAACAGGAAATGCAGTATCTATAGATACTCAGGAAATAAGTACCCAAGTATTGGTAGAAAATGGAGAAACGATTGTATTGGGTGGTATATTCCAACAAACCACTGCTGATGATATTAGTAAAGTACCACTATTAGGTGATTTACCTATACTTGGCCACTTGTTTAAAAATACCTCCATTATCAGTGAAAAACGGGAATTACTCATTTTTGTAACCCCTAAGATATTGGCTGATAATTTGCGTACTCAGTAGATTATTGTTAAAAATAAAATTTTTAATATAAAAAGAGACCAATCAAGCTGTCTAAGCGTATGATTAGACAGCTTTTTTAATGGTAAATTAACAAAGCTTGCAAAATTCGGGGTAAAACTGAGATAATCACGCCCTCGAAAATTCAACGAGGTCTGGTTAATCCATAAAAGGGTAGCCGCACAAACCATTTCTACCCCTTAAATAAACATAATTGTGAATAAAGCAAAAAATGGCTGAAAAACGTAATATCTTTTTAATAGGCCCCATGGGAGCTGGTAAAAGCACCATCGGTAGGCATCTCGCAGATGAACTCCATTTAGAGTTCTTCGACTCAGATCAAGAAATTGAAAAACGTACCGGAGCTGATATCGCTTGGATATTTGATATCGAAGGTGAAGAAGGATTTCGTGCACGTGAAGAAACAGTGATCAATGACCTGACGGATAAACAAGGCATTGTTCTCGCTACTGGTGGTGGTTCTGTGGTAAGCAAAGCGGTAAGAAACCGTCTTTCAGCCCGCGGAATAGTTGTTTATTTACAAACGACAATAGACAAACAAGTCGCCAGAACGCAAAGAGATAAACGCCGTCCACTGCTACAAAATGACGATCCAGAAGCAGTATTGCGTCGACTAGCAGAAGAGCGTAATCCGATGTATGAAGATGCAGCCGATTATGTAGTTGATACTGATGACCAAAGCGCAAGAGCGGTGGCCAATCAGATTATCGAGAAAATTGGTCTGTAATCCTTTATTAAATAGAGAGCTACGCTTATGACAACAATTTCTGTTGAGTTGGGTGAGCGTAGCTATCCCATCTTTATTAGTGCTGATTTACTCAAACAACCCGAGCTTATACTTCCTTACCTGAAGACTAAAAATGTGGTTGTGGTGACAAATAATATTGTTGAACCACTTTACTACCCCCTACTTTCTGATGCCTTAAAGGGCTGCCAAGTCAGTAAAATTGTTATACCTGACGGTGAAGAACATAAAAACCTGGCGACCTTCGAGTTAGTGACATCTAAACTATTAGAAATGTCTGCAGCTCGTGATACTACGATTATCGCCCTAGGTGGCGGAGTAGTAGGAGACTTGAGTGGATTTGTTGCAGCATGTTTTCAACGCGGCATACCCTTTATTCAAGTGCCCACGACCTTGTTATCGCAGGTTGATTCCTCAGTGGGTGGCAAAACAGCAGTTAATCATCCTCTAGGTAAAAATATGATTGGGGCTTTTTATCAGCCGCAAGCCGTGTTTATTGATACCAATACTTTACTTACGTTACCAGAACGTGAATTTTCGGCGGGCATGGCCGAAGTCATTAAGTATGGAGTGATTTATGATGCCGCATTTTTTGTTTGGTTAGAGCAAAATCAAAGTGCGATAAAAGCAAAAGATACGGCGGTACTGCAATACTTAATTGCACGATGCTGTGCCATAAAAGCTGAAGTGGTGGCTATTGATGAACGTGAGTCTGGACTGCGCGCCTTGCTCAACTTAGGGCATACCTTTGGACACGCAATCGAAGCAGAACAGGGTTACGGCAATTGGCTTCACGGTGAAGCGGTTGCAACAGGCATTGTTCTTGCTAGTGAAGTAGCAACTAAGATGAATTGGCTCGAAGCGTCAGATTTCCGACGAATTGAGACCTTAATAAGCTGTTTTGATTTACCAGTGAAAGCACCAGAAGACATGAACTACGCATGTTTTATGCAACACATGCGGCATGATAAAAAAGTGCAAGCAGGTAAGTTAAACTTTATTATTCCAACGGGTATTGGGCAGGCAAAAGTCACTAACCAAGTTTCTGAAGCTATATTGCGCGCCGTTCTATCTTAGTAAACTATGCCCCTTAATTTAGGGGGCTTAATTGACTACTGATGAGAACATTATGCCGGCATCCGATTTACAAGACCGATTAGGGTATTTAGTAAGCTACTCTTCACAGCTAATGTTTATTAGCTCCGATGTGGCTCGTCAGTCCAACATACTTGATACTTTCATTGCCCAATCCACTGAGCAGATTGAAGTTGCTTTAATCACTGCCGTCACGACCACACCGCTGGCTAAATATCGCGAAAAACTCTATCAACAACTGATTAGTAAAACTCAAACTGCAGATTTTAATCGCCCACTCAATCAACTGTTAGCCGAGCTGAATCATCACGACGGCGCCATTATTATCAGTATTACTCAAGCAGAAAACTTGCCCAATAAGTTGGTTAAAGAATTATGGGATCTGGTACTACAGAGCCGCTTTAGCAACAATAAACAACACCTCAATATATTGCTATTTGCGCAAGAATCATGGGCTAGAGAAACCCAGCTATTACTGGGCAGTAAATCCGGTGACAAACCACTACTGATTAATACCAGTACCAGAGTGGATTCCCTTCAAACAGAATCAAACTCAGACCTTGATAAGCTTATTGCTTTGAAACGAAAAAAATTCGCTGAACGTTTGCAGCAAAGGGCACAAAAACCCGGAATTCCAACGGTTTTTTTGAAACGTAAAAGCGTGATTGCAGCTTTTATCTTGGTTTTCATATCATTGTTTATTGCTATCCTCAGTTGGCAATATCCTGAACAACTGTCCTCACTCATAAGTGGAAAACCAAGCCCAACTTCAACTCTTCCGCCAACAGAGTCTGCAATTGAAAAAGACGCAACAAACCTTGAAATACCAGGCACTGAAATCAAGCAAGAACCCCCTTATTTAGAGCTCGAAGCGATCTCTGAATTGGCTAAACCTGAAATTGTTGAGCAGCAGATATCAACAGCTATGGAGTCTGAACCCGACCCGCTGGTAACTGACTGGCAAAGTGCTATTGCGCAAGTTGAAAAAAAGTCAGCGCAATTCTTAGCGGATAAATCTGCACAAGCCCCTGAAAATAACAATAATGAATTGGGCCAATCCATCGTTCAAATCGACACCGAGACTAAAGTTGAAAACCAAACTCCACAAGTCATTCCTCAAATAGAAAATAAATTGGCGCAGAATGGTTTTGAGCAAGTTGAAAAACTCAAATTGAACACGACTATAATAAAATCAGCGGTAACGACCATGGCACTGCAAAAAGGCACTTACTATATCCAACTTTTAGCCATGGTTGATAATGACTTGTTGCAACAAAATATTGATGAACAAAAAATATCAGCGCAATCCTGGGTTTATCAGACACAACGATTCGGCGGTAATTGGTACGTGTTATTATTACAGCAAAGTTATCCTAGCTTTGCTGCAGCGAAAGCAGCGATTGATGTCTTACCGGCGAATTTATTGGCACAATCCCCCTTTGTTAAGTCAGCAAATGTAATACAGCAGGAAATAGCGGCAAACATGCGATAAATTATTGGTGTTTCGTCAGATGCTCGTTACAATTCGGGGCGTTTTATCCTTTTCCTTGTCAGGTAGTTGTATTAGTCACTATGGCCTTAAAAAAAAATCGAGCATTCCTAAAATGGGCAGGTGGAAAATACAGTTTAATTGAGGCAATCACCGCTAAATTACCAAAGGCGAAAAAACTCATTGAGCCTTTTGTCGGCGCTGGTTCAGTATTTTTAAATACCCACTATCCTAAATATTTACTCAATGATATTAATCCTGACTTAATTAATCTCTACAAAATACTACAAAAACGTGCCGATCAATACATCGCAGACAGCACGAGTTTATTTGTTGCTGCGAATAACGATGAGACCCGTTACTACGCCCTACGCGAGAAATTTAACCAAAGCAGTGATATATATGAAAGAGCGGTTATTTTTCTGTACTTAAATCGATTCGGTTACAACGGACTCTGCAGATATAACCAAAAAGGGATATTTAATGTTCCCTTCGGTCGTTATAAAGCGCCCTATTTTCCCCATAAAGAAATACTGTTTTTTGCCGAAAAGTCACAACAAGCTACCTTTACTTGCCAATCTTTCGAACAAGTGTTCTCCCGTGCCAGAAAAGGCGCCGTCATATACTGCGATCCACCTTATGCGCCCATCAGCGAGACGGCTAAGTTTAATAGCTATGCTAGTGGGGGGTTTTCAATCAGCAGTCAAAGTGTGTTAGCGCAATTAGCTGAAAAATCGGGGTTTGAACGTAAAATTCCAGTGCTAATTAGTAATCACGATACCCAATTTACCCGGAAAATATATCAAGAGGCGCAATTAACAGAGTTACAGGTTAACCGCTTTATTAGTCAAAATGGAGGTACACGTAAGAAGGTAGGCGAATTATTGGCTTTGTATCACCTTGATTAATTTTAGCTTTTGTTATTAAGACAAAATTAAAAGAAAAATAATACGAGCATGTAACTGACTGTAATATTAAGCTGGCACAATTTGCGACACTAACACAATCAAGCCTGCGATAAAGAGTAAAACAAATACAACCCCAACCACGATATAAGGCACGATAGACTGTTGTTGAAAATCACGCTCTCTATTTTTAGCGCTTTGCACACCAAAAGCACTGGCAGCAACACTTTTTACGATATCAAGTAAGGAAGGTTTATTCGTTTTTTTTGATTCAGTCATAAATAGTTTAAGCCACTGGCTTATTTTTGGGTGCTTCAGTATTACGTGATAACAACTCTAATAAATCTAAGAAATGAAATTGATAAGAATTTGAGCGGCCACTCACCCACGACATCCAACTCACTTGGGCAACCCCAGCTGAGGCACAGCGGTTTATAGGATGGCTCATCGGGAGCTCTGTCGCAAAAGCGACGCCTTGAGAACAACTACAAAACACGCTGCCTTGATCTCTCGGAAATTGCACATAGGTAAGCATGACAGCCATAATGCTGCCACTCAGTAGAAATAACTTTTTTGACTTCCTGATCATCATGTAAGCTCCGTTTGACATACTTTGTTGCATTATACTGATGAACGTCACTTCAACAAGACAACTTTATCCTAAATGCATGGTTGTTCATCTTATATTCAGGTAAATACGATTGTTTACTTAATGAGCTAAACCTGGTTTACAGCTATTTTATTTAATACGCTATTTAAAACAGACAAAAAAATACCAGTCTTACAACTGGTATTTTGAAGTTTCAACTCAATAATTAGGCAAATTAATTAGAAGCTTGTGCCCCAACTCACCACAAAGTTAGTGTCATCACTACCTGACTCTTTATCTGCTTGTGATAAAGAAAAAGTAAAGTCACCTTTGCTTAAATCTACTTGGAAATGACCATAATCAGACTCACTGGTAGGGGTATCAAAGTCGTAATAACCATAGGTAAAACCAAGACCAAATTCATTAGGTAAGTCAAAACCATAGCTCACGTTGTAATATAGGTCACCAGTACCGAAAGGGGCATCATTGTCAGCTTCACTGTTAATAGTATAAGCAACACCAAAGCCAAAGGCACCAAAACTACCATTGAAATAAAGTTCGCCAAAATTACTATCTTCATAACCCGTTGCTGGGTAGTAATAATAGATATAACCTAGGTCGTAGCCGAAATCACCTGACTGACCAGCGTAACCCGCGTAGAAGTCAACTTCAGCCCCCTTAGCATCAGACGTTTCATCACTCCAGTCGATTGTGCCTACCCAAGTACCTGCATAAACCCCACTTTCATCAGCGTAATCTAGACCACCAGACAAAGAAGGTGCATTACCGGTTTGTGTGACACCGCGCCATAAATAATTGCTGGTAGCGCCAAAATTTGCACTGACTTCGGCAGACGCTACTTGACTAAAACCTGACGCAGCTAATAAAGAGACCGCGATAACGCTTAATTTTAAAGTTTTCATGTGTGTACTCCAGTTTTATTTTTTATACTTTCACTAAATTAACTACAGATTCTGTCGCTGTTTTTATATTTTTATACCAATAACAAGGCAAATCTAATGCCTAAAAATAGCACAGTCTAATTGAAGGCCAAAAAAAACTTAACACATTGTTTTATATGTATTATTTTTATTTTTTTGTTTTGTATTGTGAAATTAGCTGAATTAAAATCATGGGATTTTGCACCAACTTACAACATAAGACCTTTAATGGTGCAGCGGCTAACGCTATGTTAGTAAGCTTTTTTTCTGTAAAGTACAGGCTTTAGATTTAATGAGAAAATGTATGCAAGAATTTCTGATTGCCCCTTCAATTCTGTCAGCTGACTTAGCTAGACTCGGCCAAGAAGTTGATTCTGTGTTAGATGCAGGGGCGGATATTATTCATTTTGATGTAATGGACAATCACTATGTACCCAATCTGACGTTTGGTCCGATGATGTGCAAGGCTATCAGAGACTACGGCATCACCGCGCAACTTGATGTGCATTTAATGGTTGAACCCGTTGATAATTTAATAGAGAGCTTTGCTGCGGCTGGCGCCAACATGATTAGTTTTCATCCAGAAGCATCAAAACATGTCGACCGAAGTTTGCAGTTAATTGTTGATTTGGGCTGTAAGCCGGGTTTGGTGATTAATCCTGCGACCCCCTTAACCTATTTAGAAGATGTTATGCATAAATTGCATCACATACTGCTGATGTCGGTAAATCCTGGATTTGGCGGTCAACAATTTATTCCACATAGCTTGGTTAAACTTAGGCAAATCAAACAAATGATTCTGCAATCAGGCTTTGACATCAGATTAGAAATTGACGGTGGCGTAAAAGTCGATAATATTCGTAGTATTGCTGAAGCGGGTGCCGATATATTCGTGGCCGGTTCAGCTATTTTTAACCAGCCAAATTATCAGCAAGTAATCCAAGCAATGCGCCACGAACTATCCTTGGCCACAGCCAATTTTTGTTAATATTAATCAACTATTGTAGACCCAATTATCATGACTAAACCTATCGTACTCAGCGGCTGCCAGCCATCCGGACAACTTTCTATTGGTAATTATATTGGTGCGCTACGCCAATGGGTTGGCATGCAAGACGACAACGAGTGTTTGTATATGTTAGTCGATCAACATGCTATTACGGTCAGGCAAGAGCCAAAGGAATTATACAAAGCCTGTTTGGACGGCCTAGCCTTATATATTGCATGCGGCATTGATCCGGCTAAAAGCAGTATTTTTATTCAATCCCATGTGCCTGAACACGCACAACTGGCGTGGATTATGAACTGTTATACACAAATGGGTGAGCTCAACCGTATGACACAATTTAAAGATAAGTCAGCTAAAAATATTAGTAATATCAACGTTGGTTTGTATAGTTATCCTACATTAATGGCCGCCGATATTTTATTATACCAAGCCAATAAAGTACCGGTTGGTGAAGACCAAAAGCAACATCTAGAACTTACTCGTGATATCGCCACCCGCTTTAACAATATACACGGTGAAATTTTTACCATACCGGATCCCTATATCCCTGAATTTGGTGCAAGGGTAATGAGTCTGCAAGAGCCCACTAAAAAAATGTCAAAATCAGACGACAATCCTAATAACTTCGTCGGCTTATTAGAAGCACCTAAAACCATTAGCAAAAAAATCAAACGCGCCATGACAGACTCTGATGAGCAAGCCCGTATTTATTTTGACGTAGCTGAAAAACCTGGAGTGTCTAATTTACTCAGTTTGCTCTCTTGTTCGACCAACCGTTCTATCGATTCACTCGTGCCTGAATATGAAGGCAAAATGTATGGTCATTTAAAAACCGATGTGGCCGATGCAGTTGTTGCCTTATTAGAGCCTATTCAGCAGCGCTATACCGACTTACGTGACGACCGCGCAGAGTTAGATAGAATAATGCGTATAGGAGCGGATAAAGCCCGTGAAAAGGCAGCTATAACCTTAACCAAGGTCTATGACGCGGTAGGATTTGTCCCTCGCCCTTTGTAGTCTTTTCCTCCCATCAATAACACTGCCTGAGTATCAATTGTTGTACCCTTGAACTTAGGTGGTGATTTGCATCCAGCAAACTGGTATGCAGAACAACCTTAGATACTAGAAATTTTAGGCGACTCACCGATGTTACTGTTGATCGATAACTATGATTCCTTTACCCACAACTTGGCCCGTTATTTTGTCGAGTTAGGGCAAGACGTGAACGTCATTCGAAATGATGAGATAGATTGCGCCGGCATTGTCAAACTCAAGCCTGACTACTTAGTCATTTCACCCGGTCCTTGTACCCCAGACGAAGCAGGAATAAGCTTATCAGCCATCGAACAATTTGCGGGTAAAATCCCTCTATTAGGTGTGTGTTTAGGTCATCAAGCGATTGGTCAAGTATTTGGCTGTAAGGTAAGCCGCGCGCAGAATATTAAACACGGCAAGACATCAGTGGTTCACCATAAGGGTAGTGCTTTATTTGAGGGGATTTCAGAGCGTTTTATTGCCACACGTTACCACTCGTTGATTCTGGAAACACACAGCATAGGTGCAGAATTTAATATTAGTGCTTGGTGCCAAGACCCTGGTAATGCGCTTGAAGTAATGGCAATCGAACATCGCACCTTGGCCCTTGCTGGTGTGCAATTTCATCCAGAATCCTTGTTAACTGAGTTCGGCCATGAGCTATTGGCTAATTTTCTCAAGTTTAGCGTTACTAAAAGCTTTTAGTTATGGGACTTTTCTAGCACAATAACCGTGAATATATAATTTTTTGTCGTGTAAATTTCCTTTTAATTATTTAATAAAATAACAATAAAATGACTGATATATCCAGTATAGAAGCACTAGTAAACCAACGATACCACAGGTTCTTTTTAGATATTAAAATCGCGCAAGCTGATTTTCTTAACATAGATAAACCGGTCTTAAGCGTTATAGAAGTTGAGCAAAATAAAACTGCTCGCAGTTTGTTGAGAGTTGAAAAGCAAGCTATTCGAGAAAAAGACCTCAATCAAAAACAAACAAGCAATTTCCTAAAAGAAAATTTAAACCTGTTAAATAGTAAAATTGAACAGCGTTTAATTGAAGAGCTAAAGAATACCGAAAACATCTATCAAAAAGTTGTCGGTATTGAAAAGGCGATTCCTGAATTACTCGATTTGTTAAGTGTCAAAGCGGTGACTATTTCTCGGATTGAATCTCTTGCCATTGAAATACCTTGGTTTTACCAAGAATTGCTTAAACTCGCCAATCAGCCTAAATACCGCCGCCCAGACAGCAAAGGTAAAACAACGCCAATTGATAGCTTGCGAGTAGCGCTCAACATGTTTGGTATCGATAAGCTCAACCTGGTTGTGCTTTCCTTATCAATGCGCCGCTGGCTTCCTCAAATTACTGATCCCTACCCCAAAATAAAAAATAGAATTTGGGAGGAATCGCTGGCAACTGCTATTGTCTGCCGAAAATTAGCACCACTATATGAAGTTAACGAGGACAATGCGTTTAGCTTGGGCATGTTACAAATGATAGGGTCAATTGTCGTTGTCAGACTATACTTTAGATTATTTGATGCTGTGCAAAGGGAAGCCTTAATAGAAGCACAAAATGCACAATTACATGACCAACATAATGCCATATCTCGCTTAGAACCCTCAGGTGATTTTTTAAACCAGTTGCTCGATAGCTACGCATTAACGACCAGTGCTGAGCTAATCGCTATGATGAATATGAAGCGAATATTTATTGCTAACGCGATGCAAGAAGTGGCGAGTAAAGAACCACTCAATGAGATATCGGCACTAGGGCTGGTATTGAAACAAGCTCGTGGTTACAGCCGTTATCGCCTGCTGAAAATGAACAGTTTAATTGCTGTTGAAGAGGCAAAACTGTTTATTCGCGAGTTAAATCTACCTAAAGGCGCGCTGCAGTTATTAAAGACCACTGACATACGTACATTGAATTTAGATATGCTAAATAAATAATTTTTTTCAGCATAATCATTCAAACTCTGCAAATTTAAGCTAAAACCCTTCATTCACTTTATGAATGAAGGGTTCATCATAATCACTACACAAACATTCTATGCAGCTTATTAAATAGTTATTCACTATTACTGCAAATTTACATGAAAGCCTTTAAATATAGGGAGTTGCTCTTATTCAAGGGGAAGACAAGCCATGTTTTTCCTGTAATACTACAGCACTTTTTTTAGCCAATCGGCCGCAATTTTAAAGGTAGCACTATGAATGTCACTCGCGATTTATTTAATGAAGTAATGGTACCCAATTACAATCCAGCAGCAATGATCCCCGTCAAAGGACTAGGTTCAAAAATATGGGACCAAACAGGCAAAGAATACATTGATTTTGCTGGTGGTATTGCTGTGAACGCACTTGGGCATTGTCATCCCGAATTAGTAGCAGCCTTGACTGAGCAAGGTAACAAACTGTGGCATTTAAGTAATGTGCTAACCAATGAACCCGCCTTGCGTTTAGCCAAAAAGTTAACTGACGCGACGTTTGCAGAACGTGTTTATTTCGCTAACTCAGGCGCTGAGGCGAACGAAGCAGCGTTAAAACTAGCTCGCCGTTATGCCTTAGACGTTTACGGTGAACATAAACAACAAATTATTGCTTTCAAACAAGGTTTCCATGGCCGTACTTTTTTCACTGTTACGGTGGGTGGACAAACGGCTTATTCTGATGGCTTTGGTCCAAAACCGGGCGGCATTGATCATGTTGCATTTAATGACTTAGCCGCTCTTGAAGCGATAATGTCAGATAATACTTGTGCGGTAATGATGGAGCCTTTACAAGGCGAAGGCGGCATCATTAGCCCAACTGATGATTTTGCTAAAGGTGTCAAAGCCTTGTGTGAAAAGCATCACGCTCTATTAATATACGATGAAGTCCAATCGGGTGTAGGTCGCACCGGTGAGCTTTATGCTTACATGGGCCTAGGTATTGAACCAGATATTTTAACAACCGCAAAAGCGCTGGGTGGAGGTTTTCCCATCGGTGCAATGTTGACCACTGCAAGAATTGCTGAGCATTTGAAAGTAGGGACCCATGGCAGCACTTATGGTGGTAATCCTTTAGCCTGCGCCGTTGCTGAACGTGTGCTGGATATTATTAATACACCTGAAGTGTTAAATGGCGTCAAGCATAAAGAGCAGGTATTCCGTCAGGGACTTGAAGCCATTAACCAAAAATACCATTGTTTTAGTGAAGTGCGTGGCCAAGGTTTATTATTAGGTTGTGCTTTAAACGAAAAATTTGCTGGCCGCTCACGAGAATTTCTTGTAGCAGCAGCCGAAGAGCAACTCATGTGTTTAATCGCAGGGGCCAATGTTATACGGTTTGCGCCATCGTTAATCATTCCTGATGAAGACATCACAGAAGGCTTAGTCCGATTTGAACGCGCAGTAGCGAAAGTTGTTAACGCCTAAGTAACAATCAAGTGAGTATGCGAACATGAAAGTTATTCGACCAATTCAAAGCAATGATTATGCTGCCTTGTTTGATATTGCTAATGAGTCCGGCATAGGCTTTACCTCCTTGCCGGTCAATGAAGCGTTATTAAAACGCAAGATTGAGCAGTCGCAACTCTCTTTTGCCAAAGAAATTACTGAACCTTGTGATGAGAGTTATCTGTTTGTAATGGAAGAAACAGAAACTGCAGAAGTTGTAGGTACCAGTGGTATCGCATCGACAGTGGGTTTAGATGATGCGTTTTATCATTATCATTTGAGTAAAGTGGTGCACGCCTCGCGCGAGTTAAATATTTACAATACAGTAGACATACTAACCTTATGTAATGACTACACTGGTGTATCTGAAATATGCACCTTGTTTTTGCGCCAACATGCCCGTGAGGGTAATAACGGCAGGTTGCTTTCTAAGTTTCGGTTTTTATTTATGATGGAACACTCAGAGCGTTTTTCAGATACGGTTATCGCCGAAATGCGCGGTATTAGCGACGAAAAAGGCCAATCACCTTTTTGGCAATGGCTGGAAGAACATTTCTTTTCAATGGACTTTCCCACCGCTGACTATTTAACGGGTATTGGCCAAAAACAATTTATCGCAGAACTCATGCCCAAATACCCTATTTACGTTAGTTTACTGAGTAAACAGGCACAAGCGGTCATTGGTAAGGTGCATGAGAAAACCCGCCCCGCTTTGCAGATGTTAGAAAAAGAAGGCTTTATTTGCCGTGGATATGTGGATATTTTCGATGCAGGTCCAACAGTAGAAGCTAATTTAAAGCACATTCGCACTGCACAAACGAGTTGCAAATTACCAATTAAGATCAGTGACAAGTTAGCCGTTCAAGGCCGTGAGTATTTTGCCATCAATACCAAAGTAGCAGATGTCAGAGGTGTCTGTACACGACTGAGTATTGATGATGAACACGACCTTGCTTTTATCAGTCAAGCGGCCGCACAAGCTCTCGGAATAGACAACGGTGAAGAGATCCGCTTTGCACCAACGACATTCAGGACATAAAAATGAATAATCATACCCATTTTATCGACGGTCAATGGCTAGCTGGCCTTGGTCATCCTATTCACTCTATTGACCCGGCTAAAAAAACGACTATATGGCAAGCGCTTAGCGCAGATAAACAGCAAGTCGAACAGGCGGTTAAAGCGGCTCGCTCAGCGTTTATTGCTTGGAGTCAACTGGGTTTTGAGGCGCGCTTAGCGATAGTAAGTAAATTTGGCGAGTTATTGGCAGCCAACAAAGAGGCTCTATCTCTTACCATTTCACAAGAAACGGGCAAACCTCAGTGGGAAACAATCACGGAAGTGGCCTCGATGATAGGAAAAATAGGCTTGTCAGAAAAAGCCTATTTACAACGTACCGGTACCACTGAAAATCCGATGCCACTTGGCAAAGCATTTATTCGGCATAAGCCTCACGGCGTTGTGGCAGTTTTTGGCCCTTATAATTTTCCTGGTCATCTGCCTAACGGTCATATTGTGCCTGCCTTGCTAGCTGGCAACACGGTAGTGTTTAAACCCAGTGACCTTACACCCTTAGTCGCAGAACGTACTGTTGAACTATGGCAACAAGCCGGTTTACCTAATGGGGTCTTGAACCTTGTGCAAGGTGAAGTAGAAACGGGTAAAGCCTTAGCGGCACACCCCGGTCTGGATGGTTTATTTTTTACTGGCAGCTCTCGTACCGGTAAAATATTACACGAACAATATGCTGGTCACCCTGGCAAAATCCTCGCTCTTGAAATGGGCGGAAATAACCCACTTATTATTAAAGACGTAATGGATATCGATGCAGCAGTGCACGATGTTGTTCAATCTGCATTTGTGACCTCAGGTCAACGCTGCACCTGTGCCAGACGTTTGTTTTTAGCAAATAACGCCCAAGGTGACGCAATATTAGCCAAACTTATCGAAGTGACGCTGGCCATAAAAGTTGGGCAATATGACGCACAACCCCAGCCATTTATGGGTGCCATGATATCGAAAAATGCCGCAGCCTTAATGGTCAAAGCGCAGCAACAATTGCTCAATCTAGGTGCTAAAAGCTTAGTTGAACTAAAACATGTGGACATTGAATCCGGTTTTGTGAGCCCTGGCATCGTCGATGTGACTAATATACTGGATACCCTGCCTGATGAAGAGCATTTTGGTCCTTTACTTAAAGTGATCCGCTACGATGACTTTGATTTGGCGATAGATGAGGCCAATAATACCAGTTTTGGCCTTTCAGCTGGTTTACTGGCTGACGACAAAGCAGATTATGAACACTTTTATCAACGCATCAGAGCGGGCATTGTGAATTGGAATCGTCCTATCACCGGTGCCAGTGGTGCAGCGCCTTTTGGTGGAATTGGTGAAAGTGGTAATCATCGTGCTAGCGCTTTTTATGCGGCCGATTATTGTGCCTATCCAGTCGCTTCGGTGGAATTGGAGAAATTGGCCTTACCCAGTAGTTTGAGCCCAGGTTTACATATTTAATTTTAAAGTGAGATTTCACTCTTATGCATACCAATGTTAACGACTTATTTGCCAATTTATGGCAAAACTATGTAGCAATTACCCCTTCTGCAGAGAAGATCCATGATTTGTTAAATTCATTTGAAGCAAGTCATAAGGCTGGCGAAGTAGAGATCATTAATGATCATATTGCCCTGCGTACCTTTAATATTGCTCATATTAATTTGCACAAACTAGCCCAGCACTTTTTGGCTTTGGGTTATACCGAGCAAGGTCAATATGTTTTTGAACAAAAAAAATTAGTCGCTAAACACTTTGAACATCCTGATGATACCTTACCTAAGGTTTTTATCAGCGAGTTATTAGTGGAAGAGATGCCACAAGCTGTACAAAAAATCATCTATAAGATGGTGGACAGCGTTGCTCGTGACGCAGCTCAACAAACGGACTTCTTATACTCTGGCGCTCACTGGCAAATATCAGCTGATGATTATGCAAGCTTAGTGGCAGAGTCTGAATATGCGGCTTGGATGTCGATTTGGGGATTCAGAGCAAACCACTTTACAGTCAGTGTCAATCATCTGTCTCATTTTACTGAATTAGCTGATTTAAATGTAGCTTTAAGCAAAGCGGGTTTTGTATTAAATCAGTCCGGTGGCGAAATTAAAGGTGGACCTGAGGTATTGTTAGCCCAGTCTTCCACAATGGCAGATAAGGTTTCTGTAACATTAAGTGATACAGAACTGAGCGTGCCTAGTTGTTTTTATGAATTTGCTCAACGTTACCCGATGGATAACGGCCAGCTCTATCGAGGTTTTGTGGCAGCTTCTGCAGACAAAATTTTTGAAAGCACCAATGCCAGTATTACTATGTAATCTGAGCTCTCAAGCTGATAAAAAACCCGCTGAAAATAAGCGGGTTTTTTATTGAAGGTACTAGCTACTATTTACTGGTCACTAGTTGCTAGGTATTTAAACCGTAAAAGAAGAACCGCAACCACAAGTGGTTGTTGCGTTAGGGTTGTTAACTAAGAAGCGTGAGCCTTCTAAGCCCTCGGTATAATCTACTTTGCCACCCACTAAATATTGTAAGCTCATGGGGTCGACCACTAAGGTCACTGCATTGTTATCGATGGTTGTATCACCTTCATTGACTTTTTCGTCGAAGGTAAAGCCATATTGGAAACCAGAACAGCCTCCACCTGTAACATAGACCCGTAGTTTTAAATTTGGATTTTCTTCTTCTTCAACTAAAGCCTTTACTTTTTTGGCAGCAGCGTCGGAAAATTCGATAGGAAAAGCGGTTTGCACCGACATAACTAGCCTCAACTTATAGATATTGTAAATATGTAACGTTATTATCCAGTACTTGAGTAATTTGGTCAACTATTCACTACTATTAGACACCGTCCAGTCAAAACTAGAAAGTAGCTCACCTTTTTTGTGATTAAATTGAAATATTTCAGACTGAATCAAGACCTTTTCTACTTGAAAATTTTCTGGGAGTTGCAGCTCACCCTCCACGACTTGAAAATACTTGAAACTGAAGACCAAGGCTTGCTCCGGATCGACTAATAAGCCTTGCAAGGAATATTGTTTTGACTGCCCACCTTCGCTACCCAGCAGCGTAATATCAAGATTGCCTTTTAGGGTGTTTTTAATTTTCTCACGTTGCAACATCACAATTTCAAAACGATAAGAGCGATCACTAAGTGATTTTTCAACATTAAATGCATCAATAATAAAGCCTTGTTGACTCAACTCTGGAGCCATGACTTGTTGATAAAATGCCAAATCTTTTTGCAAGGCACTCTCTCGGTCTATGCCTTGTTTTATTTCAGAAAAAGATTTTTGCTGAGCGAGGTTAAGCACGTCAAATTCAAGCTGTAAAATATTCAGTTGTTTGTTTACCAGCGCATTTTCAACTTTGACATTTCGCAAACTACTTTTTAAGCTAATAATTTCTTTCTGTTGCTCGTTATAAACATTGTTACCCGTCCAGAAACCGAGGTAGATTAAACATGCGCTGGCAAGGAATAGAAAAACATAAGAATTAAACGCCCCCAATTTTAGTTTCAGTTGTGAAAAGTTCAAAGACTTGCTTCCTTTTTAAATAGCCATGTAATCAACATAAATTGGCAAATTTCTAGCTTAGTGCTTAGCAACATCAAATAGGCCATGTCAATAATATTGAGGAGAATGGCACGACAGAACCATTCAAAATTTGCTTAAATTTTGCATAACCTCAATTATTACAATATGTTGTGATAAAATCACCCATCAATATAAGGAAAATGGTAACGGCATGATAACGCTAGAAGCGTTTCGAAAAGAATTAGCTTATCCACGCACCTCCATTCAGCTGTGTTTATTAGGCATTGTTGCTGGTATCAGCGCTGCTACACTTATTATCCTCTTTCGTTTATGCATTGAATGGCTGCAATTACTTTATTTAACTGAAGTAGATAACTTTTCAGAGTTGTCGCCTTTGCATCGTTTAATAATGCCCGTTATTGCTGCTGTAGCGATAATTTTTATTGCTTATTTAACCGGTTTTAAACATTACCGTATGGGCATTCCCTTTGTTATACATCGGGTAAAACATTATTTTGGACAAATACCTACACGCACCACAATCAATCAGTTTATTGGTGGCACTATCGCGTTGGCCTCAGGGTTTTCGGTCGGACGCGAAGGTCCTTCAGTGCATTTGGGTGCTGCAGGGAGTAGCTTTTTTGGTCAATGGTTAAAATTACCTTACAACAGTATTCGCATTTTATCCGGTTGTGGTATCGCAGCTGGTATTTCCGCTTCGTTTAATACTCCCTTTGCCGCGGTGATTTTTGTGATGGAAGTGGTCTTGCGTGAATATAAAATTCATATTTTCATCCCCATTATGCTGGCGGCTGCGTGTGGCAGTGTTATGACCCGTTTGGTATTTGGTAGCACCCATGAGTTATCTTTTATTCAATTCAATGAATTTAGTCATTGGATTTATTTGTATTTAATTTTGTGCGGTATCGTACTCGGGGGCTTGGCCTCAGTATTCAATAATTCATTGATGCACATTATTCGCGGTTTCAATCGTTTTAACATGATAAAACGCTTACTTATTGCCGGCGCGGTGACAGGCGTGGTTGGTTTCTATTTGCCTGAAGCCTTAGGTGCTCATTTTGGAACCACCGACAGTTTAATCTCAAACCAACAGTACTCGGTACTAATTGCTGTATTGGTCGCCAAATTCATTCTCACCATTGTCGCCATCGGCTTGGGTGTGCCGGGTGGTGTTATGGGGCCGGTATTTGTCATTGGTATGCTAAGCGGTGCCTTGCTTTCAAGTCCTCTGGGTTTGTTCATGGCCGACAGTAGTGAACTTACTGGCAGTTTTTCCTTACTCGGTATGGCCGGCTTAATGGCGGCAGTCGTGCATGCACCATTAGCCGCTTTATCTGCTGTGATGGAACTGTCCTTTAGCCCTGAGCTCATACTACCGGCGATTTTAGTTATTGTACCGGCCTATGTAACTTCTACTCAGTATTTAGGCAATAGTTCTATTTTTATCCGCCAGTTAGATTATCAAAAACTCCCCTATACCACTTCGCCAGTACTGGAATCTCTGCAAAAAACCGGCGTGCTGGCGGTAATGGATACTGAGTTTCAATTATTTAGAGATGCTGAAAAATCGCAAATTTTGGCCTTTTTACAAGATGCACCGACTCACCCTGTTGTACATTGCACTGACTCCAATATCGATATTGAGTATGCTCTCGTGCATTTTAATGTCAGTCTGGAAAAAAATTCAGAAGCCTTAATTTACAGTAAAATTAAAGGCGTTAGCGGTCAAGCAACCTTGGCTGAAGTTTATGAAATATTGCAGGCTTCAAGAGACGGCGCCGTCTTTGTATTTAATCATGTGCACAGCGATATAATTGGTGTGATCACTTGGCACAAACTGCGAAACTACTTGCATCAAGCGAGTTATTAACGAGGAATCATTAACATTTATGTCGATATTATGGATAAAAGCCTTACATGTGTTTTTTATGATTGCTTGGATGGCAGGAATTTTTTATTTACCAAGATTATTCGTTTATCACGCCCAAACAGATAATCAAAGTGTGAGAGACCAGTTCAAAATAATGGAACGTCGTCTTTGGTGGTTTGTCACACCGTTTGCATTTTTGACCTTAATATTTGGGCTGTGGCTTATTATTAGTTATGGCTTGGCGTGGTTCAAAGTATCAAGTTGGTTGCATATCAAACTGGTGTTAGTTTTGGCTTTATATGGCTACCATTTTTATTTATTAAAACTCTTGAAACAATTTGCAGCGGATAACAACCAACATTCTAGTCGTTTCTATCGAGTATTAAATGAAGCCCCCGTATTGGTTTTGCTCGCCATAGTATGTTTAGCCATAGTAAAAACGTTTTAGGAGCCCTTATACTGAACATTGTTATAGTTAATTTTGTGTTAACAAAAAGCTGTGATACTTTGCTATTAAGCTATAGTTATTGTGTTGAGATTAGATATGGATGTCTCCCAGTACCAACTACGATTATTGTTGAAAAATACGGATAATGCTTTTGAATTACTTAAACAGCACCCTAACTCAGATGATTGTGCTCTCAATTATGAGCAAGCAAAATATGCACTGGACAGCTACTTAGCACAAATGCGCTTGTCCTTAGAAAAAAAGGCAAGAGTTCGTTAGTTAATCAAAATAATTTCGTTTTTGTGGAATAGTAGGAGAGTTAACTGGGTATGCAACACGCAGACTCGGTCCCGACCAATGCCGCATTGTGAAGTTCCATCAACCAAGCACTATGCTTTTTTTAGTTGAGAGTGTTTAATGTCAGAAAAATTAGTTACACATTATAGCGAAATACTCTCAATTCTAGGTGAGGATGTTAATCGCGATGGTCTGATTGACACCCCTCAACGCGCCGCTAAGGCCATGCAGTTTTTGACCAATGGCTATGCAATCGATCTCGATACTGTCGTCAATGGTGCGATATTTGAAGCCGATACGGATGAAATGGTGATCATTCAAGATATTGAGTTCTACTCTCTGTGCGAACACCATATTCTGCCCTTTATCGGTCGCTGTCATATCGCCTATATTCCACAGGGTAAAGTTCTCGGCTTGTCTAAATTTGCCAGAATAGTCGACATGTATGCCCGTCGTTTACAAATTCAAGAAGGTTTAACCAAACAGATCGCTGATGCAATCCAACAAGTCACTGGCGCCTTAGGTGTAGGCGTTGTCATGGAAGGCAAACACATGTGTATGATGATGAGAGGAGTACAAAAACAAAACGCATCCATGGTGACCTCAGTTATGTTAGGTTCATTTCGTCGCTCAGCCACTACAAGAGATGAATTTCTGCGCTTGATAGGTAAATAACACCCCCAAACATTAAACCAAGTCAAAAGTTGGCATGCTTTTATCATAAGAAGTCTAACTTTGAGGTTTATTGCCCAAAATTGACCATTCGGTCATATTAACCAAATAATCAAAGCACCAATCTAAATCTTTGCACCCAAAAGGGGCAATTCAGTCGCAGCAATGAGAAGTATAAACCGATGAAAGTAAAACTAAGAAACGCTATAAGCCCCTTGTTCATTTTGATTATCACCCTAAGCCCAACGATTAAGGCCGAAAATGTTGAGCAATATGGCCCTAAGACCTTCTCAACCACTAATAAATGGACGGCCATCGTTGCCGCCTATGAACCAGAAATAAAAGCCATAGATGAAGCCTTTAGCCAATTAAGTGATGCCAAGATTGAGCAGACATTGACTTTCAAAGGGGTAAAATATCAACTTGGCCACTACAAAGGTGAACCCATAGTTATCTTTACCACGGGCATAAGTGTGCCTAATGCCGCCATGACAATTCAGATGGCCCTCGATTACTTTCCTATTGAACGGGTTGTTATGATGGGTATTGCGGGTGCGGTTAATCCAGATTTCCATCCAGGGGATATTGCAATTCCAGAGCGATGGTATTTCCATGATGAGTCGGTCTATGTTAATCCCGATCAGAAAAACCCCGGTCAATTTGTGCTACCCGATTATTATGAATCCGCATTAGAGAGTTATAAAGAACGTAGAAAGCAAGACCCTAACTCTCCTGCCTACGAAAACTTTGGCTATATTCATCCAGAAGAAATGGCTGTCATAAAACAAGGCTGGGATGTACCGCGACAAATGCCCTATTTCAGCGCAACACCCAAATTGATTGAGTTAAGCCAACGAGCCATTAAAAACATTAAACCTATTTTAATGCCTTCTGGCCACCCCATTAATATTAAAGTGGGTGGTAACGGGGTAACGGGCTCGGTATTTTTAGATAACGCGCAATATCGTCAATGGTTACAAAGAGTGTATAACGCTCAAGTCACTGAAATGGAATCAGCGGCCGTCGCACAAGTGTGTTTTGTTAATGATGTGGACTGGGTAGTCATACGCTCTATCAGCGATTTGGCCGGCGGTCAGCAAGGAAAAAATGTTGAAAATGTATTTGATGGTATCGCTTCAGGAACGGGAGCAAAGTTACTTTTAGGTTTGTTGGATGAAATTGTCTTGGCTTATCCAGAAAGTGACTAAGACTAGGTACTAGGTACTAGGTACTAACAATAAAAAACCGAGTTATTGGTCACTCGGTTTTTTGCTTAGTATCTTAAGCTGTGACATTCAGCAAACCTATTCCTCAATACGTTCCACGGTCGCATTGTGATAAACGTCTTGTACATCATCACAGTCTTGTAGCATATCCATAAATTTGTCAAATACCGCGACATCATCACCACTTACGATGGTTTCTGTCTGAGGTACAAACATAATTTCTTCTACATCAAACTCAATGTCAGGGTTGTGTTCGCTTAAGGCAGTTCTGGTATTATTGTATTCGGTGTGCGGTGCATAAACAGTGACAACACCGTCTTCACACTCAACTTCAGTCACATCAACATCGGCTTCCATCAATACCTCAAGTACCGCATCCTCATCATCACCCTTGAAGGCAAAAATGGCTTGATGGTCAAACATATGGCCTACAGTACCAGGTGCACCAATTTTAGAATTAGTTTTGGTGAAACAATTACGTACATCAGTAATGGTGCGATTATTATTATCCGTCAAACAATCAACTATCACCATACAGCCACCGGGGCCAAATCCTTCGTAGCGCGCAGGTACAAAATCTTCACCTGCGCCGCCGACAGCTTTATCGATGGCTTTTTCAATTACATGACTGGGGACCTGATCCTTTTTAGCTTTATCCATTAAACGACGTAATGCTAAGTTCGCTTGTGGATCGGCACCACCATTTTTAGCACAAATATAAATTTCTTTACCGTACTTTGAATAAACCTTAGTTTTAGCACCGGCCGTTTTGGCCATTGCCACTTTTCGAACTTCGAATTTTCTTCCCATAATATTCTCTTCTAATTAACTTTTAGATACTATTTGGCGCGGATTTTACCCACTTTCAGCCCAGAGTACAAAAGCAAAAAGGGCGGATCAGCATTTGCCTGTTAAGGAATATGCTGAGTGGCTAAGTATTCATGGGATTGCATTTCCTTTAAACGACTCAAACAACGTCTAAATTCAAAGTTTAATCTACCTTCAGAATACAAATCGTCTAGGGCAACCGAGCCCGACATTATCAGTTTTACATTACGTTCATAAAATTCATCCACCATCGCAATAAAGCGACGGGCCACATCGTCGCTAGCTTGGCCCATCTGCTCAACATTCGCCACCAGCACCGTATGGTAACAACGACTGATTTCAATATAATCTGACTGACTGCGTGGTCCGTCACAAATGGCTCTAAACTCGAACATCACTACCCCATCAGCAAATTGTAAGGTAGGAATGAGGCGCCCTTCAATTTCAATACTTTGTCTCTCAATTCCCTGTTCTGGTGCGAGTTGCCTAAAATATAAATGCAAATCCTCCATGGCTTGCGCATCAGCTGGAAAGTGATAGATTTCAGCTTGCTTTAACGTTCTGAGTCGATAATCAATACCACTATCCACATTAACCACTCGGGTGTTCTGATTAATTAGTTCAATCGCCGGTAAAAAACGCGCACGCTGTAAGCCATTACGATATAAATCATCTGGTATAATATTCGAGGTGGCGACAAGGACAATACCGTGACTGAATAGCTCTTCCATCAAGGTGCCTAAAATCATCGCATCGGTGATGTCGGAGACAAAAAATTCATCGAAACAAATAACTCGGGTTTCCGCGGCCAGTTTTTTAGCAATTATCTTTAAGGGATCAGACTGACCATGCAAGCCCTTTAGCTCCTGATGAACCCGATGCATAAAACGGTGAAAATGAATGCGTAATTTACGCCCAAAAGGTAAACATTCATAAAAGGTATCAACCAAATAGGTTTTACCTCGACCGACTCCGCCCCAAAAATACAGACCTTGGATACTTGGCTTTTTCAAACTTTTACCAAAGGCAGTTTGTAACTTTACTCGCCAAGTCAGTTTTTTTTCTGGTTGAGTTAACTCTTCGTACAAGCGTTGTAATTCTTTTACCGCATACTCTTGCGCAGGATCGTAATGAAACCCTTCTTCCTCTAAATCATTTTGATACTTTTTCCAGGGACTCATATTTAACATAGCGCAATTTACTTCCTATGAACTTCTGTTATTAACTAACAATATAGACTTGATAATAAATAAAATGACCGTATTAAAACGGCAGAGCGTATAATATACCTAAACCGCTAAGGTAGTTAAAAAACAACGTAAACTCGGTTCTTAGAAATAAGGCCAAGCAAAGTTGACGACTAAAATTATCTGATAAATTTCAGAGTTTGAAGCAAAATTTGTTTATCGTTAAGGAGTTAAAATGGAATGGTTAATTGGTATTTTATTACTGTTAATAGGTGGGCTTATTGGCTATTTTGTTGCAAAACTTGTCAATGAGAGAAAATTATTAACCCGTAATGACAGAGAGAATACGCAAAAACTAAAAGACTTAGTGGTCCAACAAGCGACTGATCATATCCAACAGTCCAAACAAATAGTACAACAATTAAGCCAACAAACAGAGGCGTTCAACCAGCAAATTGATAATTATGAACAGCTGATTATTAACTTGAATACCGCGGAAAACGGCACTTCACTCAATTATTTTGACGAACAAGCTAGCGCCTACTTGCGCCAAAATAGTAAAACACCTGACAAAGACAAAACCCTTACTGATTATCAGCCACTGGACTTTGCATCTCAGGGTTCTGGTTTGTTTTCAGGTTCGAAAGAGAAAAAACAGAGTAACTAAGCTTGTGAACTTTGTTATCAGCCCAATAGTCTCTGTAGTGCTATTAAATTAAGGCTAAATTGGAGATTTTAATCGATGAGTAAAATAGTTAATCGTATGTTTGCTGTCTGTCTTGTGATGACATCAACACTTACCATGCAAATGTCAGCCAATGCCGCCCTGCCGTTTTTTTCGGAAGATAAAGCGGAGGTGCCAAGTTTGGCTCCCATGTTGGACAAAGCCACTCCGGCCATCGTGACAATATCTGTTGAAGGTACCCAAGTATCTCGCCAGCAGGTACCTGAGGTATTTAAGCGCTTTTTTGGTGCGCCTGAGGAACAAGTTCAAGAACGTCCATTTAAAGGATTGGGCTCAGGGGTTATTATTGATGCAGACAAAGGTTACATAGTAACCAACAACCATGTCGTAGAAAATGCCACAGAGATCACGGTCACACTGACTGATGGTCGCGAGCTTATCGCTAAGAAGATGGGCGCTGACGCGCAAAGTGATATTGCCCTACTTAGAATCGAACCAGAAAATCTAATCGCCTTACCTTTAGCGGACTCAGATAAAGTTCGCGTCGGCGATTTTGTTGTGGCAATTGGTAATCCTTTTGGCCTGAGCCAAACTGTCACCTCAGGCATTGTTAGTGCTTTGGGTCGTTCAGGTCTAAATATTGGTGGCTATGAGAACTTTATTCAAACCGACGCAGCCATCAATCGAGGGAACTCGGGTGGCGCATTAGTGAGTCTAAGAGGCGAGCTTGTAGGTATTAATACGGCCATCTTTGGTCCAAATGGCGGCAATGTTGGGATCGGTTTCGCTATTCCGAGTAATATGATGAAAAGTTTAGTTGATCAGATTATTGAATTTGGCGAAGTCCGTCGTGGTTTACTAGGCATAATTGGCCAAGATATTGATTCAGGTTTAGCCGAAGCGATGAACCTCAATGTCAGTAAAGGCGCCTTTGTGAGTGAAGTTGCGCCAGACTCTGCCGCTGAAAAAGGCGGTATTCAGGCTGGTGACATCATTACTGACCTCAACGGTATTGCGGTGGTTAGTTTTCAAGAACTTCGGGCCAAGGTGGCCAGCAAGGGAGCCGGAAGTAAAATTGAACTTGGCTTGTTGCGTAAAGGCAAAAAAGTCAAAGTCGAAGTGGTCTTAGGCGATGCGACTCAAGCCGTCGTGGCTGCCAAAGAAATACATCCGGCCCTAGAAGGTGCAACCTTAACCAATGGCAAAACTAAACGAGGAGACCAAGGCGTGCTGACTTCAGAAATAGCGGCTCGCTCACCCGCTGCTATGATTGGTTTGCAAGACGGGGATGTTATTATTGGTGTGAATCGTCAAAAAGTGGATAACGTAGTAGCCTTGCGCGGCGCACTAGATAGTGCAAAAGGTGTCATCGCTCTGAGCGTAATACGTGGCGATTCATCTTTGTACCTAGTTATAAGATAAGTGATAGTGAGTTGGTAGTAATCGGCAGATTGCTATCAACTCACTGATTTCAGTGCTATTCTTGACGCATCTATAAAAAAAATAAAATTATCTGTCAGTGCTAAAATCAATTTCCTTTGTTGTCAAATCTATTCTTATCGGTGTTGTGGTCTCAAGCATCATTTTATTATTGGTACCTGATTTACGTAAAGGCAGTGAAATTTCATGGGCTTTATTTAGTCCACAAAAAATAACTCAAGAAAAACTCTCTTTTAACCACGCTGTTAATGCAGCGGGTCCTGCTGTCGTTAATATCTATAGCCAAAGTATCGATAATACGGTTAGCTTTAATCGTCGTCAGCCTGTGGAGCGCATAAGTATTGGCTCTGGCGTTATTATGACTGAAACGGGCTACATACTGACTTGCCAACATGTCATCGAAAATGCCAACAGCATATTAGTTGGTTTGCAAGATGGCCGCCGTGTCGAGGCGCAGATTATCGGCAAAGATCCAATCACTGATTTAGCTGTCCTGAGCATAACGGCGGATAACCTGCACGTTATTCCTCAACAAGACGAAATGGATTTTCGAGTAGGTGATGTTGTGCTGGCAATTGGCAATCCTTACGATTTGGGCCAGACCATTACGCAGGGTATTGTTAGTCGATTTAGTCAAAGCTCCCTCGCAATGTATTTTGATTACATTCAGACCGATGCCGTACTTAATGAAGGCAATTCAGGTGGCGCATTAGTTGACAGCAATGGCTATTTGGTTGGTATTAACAACGCTAACTTTAAAACCTTAGATAGTCGTCGCAGAGTGAAAGAAGTTGATGGCGTGTCTTTCGCCGTTCCCTATACATTGGCTAAGAAGGTGATGGATGAAATTATTGCCAATGGCAAAGTTACCCGCGGTGTATTGGGCTTTGGTGGCCAAGAAAACCCTCTGGGTGACGGTATTCTTGTGACGTCGCTAACCTCGGGTAATCCAGCAGAAGCCGCGGGCTTACAAGTAGGTGACATTGTCGTTTCAGTAGACAGTTTAGCAGCCAATGACTTAAGAAAAACCTTAGAGTTTATCAGCAATACCCTACCGGGCAAAACGATGGAATTGAAGGTTAATCGTAACAATAAGCTGATGAGCATAAAGATAGTTGTCGCTGAATTGAGATAGATGCAACTAAAACTTAGTTACATCTAAAAACCCCATAATCCAATCAAAAGCTTAGTCTAATAATTAACCCGTTTAATATTAGCTCCTAGGCCATTAAGCTTAGCCTCAATATGCTCGTAACCTCTATCTAAATGATAAATGCGGTCGACGATAGTTTGGCCTTGTGCCACCAAACCGGCTATGACTAGACTAGCTGAGGCACGCAAATCAGTGGCCATAACCTGTGCACCTTTTAACCTTGAAGCGCCATCACACACTGCACTGTTACCCTCTAGGGTAATCTGTGCCCCCATGCGTTGCAATTCAGGTACATGCATAAAACGGTTTTCAAAAATATTCTCTGTTATGACGCCCACACCCTCGGCAATGCAGTTTAAAGCGACAAATTGCGCTTGCATGTCGGTGGGGAAACCCGGATGAGGTGAGGTCTTTATATTAACACTTTTAAGTGTTCTACCGCGCATATCAAGCTCAACCCAGTTATCACCAGTAGTCACCAATGCACCCGCTTTAGTTAGCTTGTCTAACACCGCATCAAGGGTATTAGGCGCCGCATTCTCACAACGTACATGCCCGCCGGTCATCGCTGCAGCAACCAGAAAAGTCCCGGTTTCAATGCGGTCGGGTAATACTTTATAACGACAACCTTGTAAGCTAGCCACCCCTTGGATAACGATGCGATCAGTGCCAGCATGACTAATGTTAGCGCCCATGGCATTTAAACAATTGGCTAAATCGACAATTTCAGGTTCACGTGCAGCGTTTTCCAGAATGGTTTCGCCATCAGCTAAACTGGCCGCCATCATCAGATTTTCAGTTGCGCCTACACTCACAACATCCATAACGATGTGGGCACCTTTGAGATTACCATCTACCGATGCGCGAATAAAACCTGCATCAACATCAATCTTAGCGCCCATTTGCTCTAAACCGGTTAAATGTAAATTAACCGGTCGTGCGCCGATGGCACACCCGCCTGGCAGAGATACATTTGCTTGGCCAAATTTAGCTAATAATGGCCCCAACACTAAAATAGAAGCACGCATGGTTTTTACCAGTTCATATGAAGCAGTAAAGTTATTAATTTGACTGGGGTCGATTACCACAGATTGACCATCCGTGCGCTCTGCTTTTGCTCCCATTTCATTTAATAAGGACAAGCTAGTATGGATGTCTCGAAGCTCTGGAACATTGTCAAAATAACAAGTAGAGTCGGCTAAAATACTCGCCATTAAAATGGGGAGGGCGGCATTCTTGGCGCCCGAAATGTTTACGCTGCCACTTAAAGGTGGACTAGTTTCTATAATTAATTTATCCATAAACAGACTCTAGGTTGACGGAGGAAATAGGACTAAAAAGAAGAGAAAAATAAAGCGGCTTATTGCGGCATATTAAATAATTTTTCACGTTTCCATTGTGACTCGGTAAAAGTTTTTATCGAGACAGCGTGCATACCTCCCTCGGCAATGACACTTGCAAGTGGAGCATAAACAAACTGTTGTTTTTTCAGCCGACTCATCTCTGCGAATTGGTCGCTTATTGCAATAATTTGGAAATGCGAACCATCACCTGTTACATGCACCTCATTAAGATTAAGTGAGTCTTTAAGTAGTGCCTCAATTTGTTGGTTTTCCATATTACCTCTCAAACACAAAAAATGGCCTTCATTGTAGCGGTAATAGCGCTTCAACGTCGCTTATTTTTGCTAAATTTATTAAAGTTTGTGGCACATTTTTTAAGGTAAAAGCGACATTTTGCGCAGAACAATCTCGTAGCAAGTTAATTACCCAAGCTAATCCAGCCGTATCTACGTGCTCGACTTGCTTCAGATCAAGCGTCACAGGCTGCTTATCAGCAGCCTGTTTAATCTCATCAACGCTACTGGGCCAAGCACTATTAACCGTTATGCGATCTAAATCACCACTGAGTAAAAATACACTGGGAGATTCATTAGAAACTTTTAAACGCGGCACAAATTACCCTTTTACTTCTGGATTTAAATTGATGGGTCGATTGATGGTGTTATTCATCGAATCGATCACAGCTTGAATACCATCTTGGCGCAGAATGCTCTCAAATTCACTTTGCTTGCTCGATAACAAACTAATGCCTTCTGCCACCATATCATAGGCTCTCCATTCATCAGTTTTATTACTTTTACGTAACTTAAATGCGATATTTATATCAGGACGGCCGGGCTCCTTAACGATTGCTCGCACGGTTACTGTACTGTCATCTCCAACATCTTTGCTTGGCTGAAAAATGACTTCTTGGCCATTGTAATAAGATAGTGCCAACGCATAAGTGGTAATTAAGTAAGAACGAAACACCTTGATGAACTCAGGAATTTTTTCTTTTGGTACAGTTCTGAAATGCTTACCTAAAACTTTGAGGGCGGCAAAATTGTAATCCACATATGGCAGCAACTCTTCTTCCATTACTGTTCTTAATAGTTCTGGATTGGCTTCAATTTGCGAATGCTCAGTTTTAATTCGATTAAAAGTCTTAGTCGCAACTTGCTCTAACATATCATACGGATTAATTTCTTCCGCCTGAGCACCACTGCTTACTAACAAAGAAACACCGATAACTATAGCCTGCAATATTTTAATTTTCACTTTACATCCTCGCCAATGATTGGCTTATTGACCTTTGCTGAATAAAAACTGACCAATCAAATCTTCTAATACCAAAGCTGACTTGGTATCTTCGATATAGTCACCTTCAGACAAATTCTCTATACCTTCAATTTCAAAACCCGGTTGGAAGCCAACATATTGCTCGCCAAGCAAACCAGAGGTGAGAATAGATACAGAACTTGTTTCGGGAAATTGATCATACTCTTTAGAAATACTCATACTGACCACTGGTGTAAAATCCTTAGGGCTCAGGGTGATACTATCTACTCGTCCCACGGTAACACCACCCACCTTAACTGCCGAGCGAACTTTTAGGCCGCCGATATTATCGAATTTTGCATTTAAGGTGTATGTTTCTGACTGACCAGACATATTTTGATTAACTACTTTTAGCGCCAGCATTAAACCTGCTGCAAACGCTAAAACCACAAAACCACCCACTAGAATTTCTGCTTTCCTAGAATTCATTTTTTTCTCCTACTCAATTCCAAACATAAGTGCTGTTAACACAAAATCCAAACCTAAAACGGCCAGAGATGAATAGACCACTGTTTCAGTGGTCGCTTTACTTATCCCTTCCGATGTTGGAATAGAGTCGTAACCTTTGTACGTTGCAATCCACACAATAACGAAGCCAAAAACGATACTTTTTATAATGCCATTAACGACGTCTTTGTCCCAATCAACCGTTGATTGCATAATTGACCAGTAACTGCCTGAATCAACACCCAACCAATCAACCCCAACCAAATGACCACCTAATATGCCAACAGCGCTAAAAATAATCGCCAACATGGGCATAGAAATCATGCCCGCCCAAAAACGTGGTGCGATTATCCGACGAAGGGGGTCTACCGCCATCATTTCTAGGCTGCTTAATTGCTCAGTGGCTTTCATTAAGCCAATTTCAGCCGTTAGCGCTGAACCCGCTCGTCCTGCAAAAAGCAGAGCGGTAACAACGGGGCCAAGCTCGCGTAACAAGGATAAAGCGACCATAGGACCTAAACTACCTTCAGCACCGTAACCCACTAAGATCGTATAACCTTGCAAAGCCATAACCATGCCGATAAACAAGCCTGACACAACAACTATGAGCAGAGACTGAACGCCAACAGCATAGATTTGCTTGATGGTAAGAGGCACGTTTTTGATAAATTGCGGTTTGGCCACAATCGCACCGAAAAGCATTAAGCTAGCGCGCCCAAAGGAACTTAATTTACCAATGGTCACCGTACCAATACTTGCTAACCAATTCATGCTGTTTTACCTAAAAAGGCTTGTTTAATATCACCTGCAGGATAATGAAACGGCACTGGACCATCTGCTAACCCTTGCAAAAACTGCTGAACCAAAGGTGAGTCACTGTTTTTAATTTCTGCTGGCGTACCACTACCGATGACTTTTCTCTCAGCCAAGATGTAAATATAGTCAGCTATAGTAAGCACTTCTGTGACATCATGGGTTACTACAACACTGGTAAGCTTAAGCGAATCATTAAGCGCTTTAATCAGCTTAACCAATACCCCCATTGAAATTGGATCCTGTCCGGCAAAGGGTTCATCATACATAATCAGTTCAGGGTCTAAAGCAATAGCACGAGCAAGTGCTGCTCGACGTGCCATACCACCGGATAATTCTGCGGGCATTAAATGTGCGGCTCCGCGCAATCCCACAGCTTGCAGTTTCAGTTGCACAACCGTACTAATTAAATCTTCAGATAATGTCGTGTGCTCTCGCAATGGAAAGGCGATATTGTCGTATACGGTCATATCAGTAAACATAGCGCCACTTTGAAATAACATACTCATCTGACGGCGAACTTCAAACAAACGCTTGCGGCGCATTTTGGGAATAGACTCACCCTTAAAACGAATGTCGCCACTATCCGGCGTAAGTTGACCACCCATCAGCCTTAACATTGTCGTTTTACCAATACCACTGGGGCCCATGATGGCAGTTGTTTTACCTTTTTGGATGCGCAATGAAATGTCGTCGTAGATTAAACGCCCACTGCGACTAAAACTCAAATTGTCGATCTCTATCAAATTTTCCATTTAATGGACAACATTCCTATAGATTATGAGGCGGGGAAAAATACCAAGACCCGCTAAGTTGTGCCTATTTTACGTTTTTTCAAGGCCTAATAACAAAGAGAAAAAGTAACAAGTTATATTCGAATTTATCGAATCGAACTTTAAACTATTATTTCTCAGCAAATAAGCTTGATTTACATACGCTTAGGCTTAAAAGAAGATTACAATATTAGTGCTTTACCAGTAGACCGGTGGAGAAGTAAAAAGTTGCCAATTAATTAATATACTCAGGTCATAGGAATTAAGCTTGGATTTTGCGACAATCTGATTCGATTTTGTTAATAAGTGAGTGTTCGTGGTTTTTGAAGTTTTTCTCTTTTTAATCTGGTTAGGCGTACTCAGTTTTTCCGCGGACCGATTTGTATACGGTGCGGCTGCCATGGCTAAAAACTTTGGTATTTCACCCATGATTATCGGTTTAACTATCGTTGCTATGGGTTCTTCTGCCCCTGAGATAGTGGTTTCAGCCACCGCTTCTTTTAATGGCAATATCGATACCGCAATAGGTAATGCAATAGGGTCTAACATTACCAATATTGCCTTAGTATTAGGCCTAACCGCTTTATTAAAGCCTTTGGTTATTGCCTCATCTGCGCTTAAACGTGAAATGCCTGTATTGTTATTTTTCTCATTGTTAGCCACCTATATGTTGTCTGATTTAATCTTAAGTCGGGTGGAAGGAATTATTCTCATTGCCTTCTTTTTTGCGGTTATTGGTGCTTTAGTTTGGATGTCATTTAATTTGGAAAGCGGAGATCCTCTGATCGCTGAAACTGAAAGCGAAATACCCTCCAATGTGCCAACAGGTAAAGCGCTATTTTGGCTATTAATTGGGCTTATTTTATTACCATTGAGTGCCAGTTTTATGGTTGACTCCGCGGTTATTATTGCTAAAACGTTAGGGCTGAGTGACTTAGTTATTGGCTTGACTATTATCGCAATTGGTACCAGTCTGCCTGAACTTGCAGCCAGTATCGCTGGCGTGCTTAAAAACGAAGACGATATGGCCTTGGGCAATATTATCGGTTCTAATATTTTTAATATACTCGCAGTAATGGCAATGCCTGGTTTAATTGCACCCGGTGCCATTGATGAATTAGCGGCACATCGCGACATTTATATTATGCTGGGACTTAATGTATTACTGATACTCTTGAGTTTTAATTTTAGAGGTGTACGCCGAATAAACCGCTATGAGGGCTTAGCTTTAGTAGCTTGTTTTATCACCTATCAAATAATGCTTTTTGGTTAAAACGACATGCAGCCAACTAATCGAGATTTCAAACAATCAGCTTTAAGTGTCATTGCCATTGAGCAGCAAGCGATTGCTGACTTGAGCCAATATATTGATCAAAGCTTTATCGACGCTTGCGAACGTATATTGGCTTGCAAAGGAAAAGTGGTCGTTTGCGGTATGGGCAAATCGGGTCATATAGGCCATAAAATTTCGGCGACCTTAGCCAGCACAGGCACACCGGCGTTTTTTATGCACCCTGCCGAAGCTAATCATGGCGATTTAGGCATGTTAACCGAGCAAGACATTCTATTGGCTATTTCTAATTCTGGCGAAACTGCAGAATTATTGGCTTTGTTGCCGGTAGTCAAACGTTTAGGCGTACCCATTATTGCTCTGTCAAACAGCGCGACCAATACCCTTGCCCGCTATGCCGATGTCAACCTTTGCATCAAGGTCAAGCAAGAAGCCTGCTCTTTAGGTCTTGCACCTACCTCTAGCACTACAGCCACCTTGGTGATGGGTGATGCTTTAGCGGTTGCGCTGCTCAATGCGAGAGGCTTCACTAGTGATGATTTTGCCCTATCCCACCCTGGCGGCTCATTGGGCAGAAAACTATTACTAACACTCAATGACATCATGCTCACCAAAGAACGATTACCCTTGGCTACGCCCAATCAGTCCTTAAGCCAAGTCCTACTCGAAATATCTCGCAAAGGCCTAGGGATGGCCGGTATCATCAACGATGATGGTAAGTTAATGGGCATTTTTACCGACGGCGATTTGCGTCGAGTACTAGACGCGAGAATTGATGTGCATAACGTTGCCATAAAAGATGTAATGACAATAAACAGTATAACAGCACCGGCGAGTATGCTGGCTGCTGAAGTATTAAAGATTATGGAGAAACGGAAAATCAATTCCTTATTTGTAATAGATAGCGCAGGACATCCCATCGGCGCCATTAATATGCAAATATTATTACAGGCGGGGATTATTTAATGGCGATAATAGAGACATTGTACGGGCCACTTGCGCAGAATACGCTGAAGTTATTTTCTCGCGTGAAACTATTAGCTTGCGACGTAGATGGTATTTTTTCAGATGGCAGAATTTATATGGGCCAGCAGGGCGAAGAACTCAAAGCCTTTCATACCAAAGACGGATATGGGGTAAAAGCCTTACAAAGCATTGGAGTGCATGTAGCGGTTATTACGGGGCGGCGCTCTAATATCGTTGAACAACGCATGAGTTCACTGGGTGTAAAACATATTATTCAAGGTTGTGAAGACAAACACTCTGCTTTAGCCGCACTGCAAAAGGAACTGAACATATCACCTAAATATACCGCCAGCATGGGTGATGACATTCCTGATTTGGCCATGTTTGAATTAAGCGACTTATGTTTTAGTGTGATCGACGGCCACCCCAGTGTTAAACAACAAGCAAATTACATAAGCCATAATAGAGGTGGTTTTGGTGCCGTACGTGAAGTGTGCGATTTAATTTTACTGGCAAAAGGTAAACTGAATACCAACTATGGTGCTAGCATATGAATAGAGTGACGCTTTGTATTGGTTTACTGTTTCTATTGGCCTTGGGCTTAAGCATTCCTGATTGGTTGAGTGAAGAAGACATCTTACCTAAATCTAAAACTGAAGAAGCGTGGGTTCCCAATTATCAGGCACTTACTATGCAAAGTACACTTTACAACAAACAAGGGAAAATCAGCCAACAAGTCTCTGCTGAGAAAATGGAGCACTTTGAGCTACTTGGTTTTACCCTATTTAAACGCCCTAAATATACCCTATTTTCTGAAGCGGGGTACCCATGGAACATTACCGCTAAAGAAGGCACTTTGTATGACGATCAACGCTTACAATTTGAGACAGACGTCGAGATATCAGGTGTTGATGATGAGAATTTGACTCAGAAGGTCAATACCCAATTTGTTGAAATAAATTTGAGTGACAAAACCATGAGCTCAGACCAATATGTCAACATCACTGGGCCTAATTATGTAATTAACAGCAATGGTTTTAAGGCTAACCTTGAAACCCAACAATATGAGTTATTTGACCATGTTAAAACCGTTTTCCAACCTTCTACTAGGCATTAGTATTAGTCTTACGCTTGGTTATTCAACCTTAAGTTATGCTGGCAAAGATGATTTTTCTAAAACCATTGAAATAGCCTCTGAGCAGTCTTTTTTGGATCGAATTGCCAAAAAATCAATCTACAAAGGCAATGTCCTTATTACCCAAGGCACCTTGATACTTAAAGCTGATGAAATGGAAATAGATGCCAGTAATGGTCAAGACAGAGAAGTGTTTGTTGCAACAGGCTCACCCGCAGAATATTCACAACGCCAAGAAAATGGCAAGATGGTATATGCCACAGCTAATAAAATTGAATATCATCGCCAAACACGTACCTTATCTTTAGAAGGCAGTGCGGAAGTAGAACAAAACAGCAGTAGTGTCAAAGGTAACTCCATTATATTTAATATGGAACTAGAGCAGATCATGGCACAAGGCCAAGATCAAGGCAGTGGCCGAGTTATTACGATTTTACAGCCCGAATCAAAAGACAATAAAACCCCAAACATCCCTAAACAGGAACCACAACCGTAATGGCTATTCTAAGAGCGAGTCATTTGGCAAAATCCTACAAATCACGCCAAGTGGTGCGGGATGTCAGTATAGAAGTATCGTCGGGACAAATTGTTGGTTTGCTGGGCCCTAATGGGGCAGGCAAAACAACCACGTTTTACATGATTGTAGGTTTGGTGCCCTTGGATAAGGGCGAAATATTTATCGATCAACAAGAGCTCACTTTGCAGCCGATGCATGTGCGGGCCCGACAAGGTATTGGTTATTTACCCCAAGAAGCTTCAATCTTTCGTAAATTGACGGTCTACCAAAATTTAATGGCAATACTGCAAACCCGTAAAGAACTCTCCACTGAACAAAGAGAGATGCAGGCTGACGCACTATTGGACGAATTTAATATTAATCATATTCGCAACAGTCTAGGCATGAGTTTGTCAGGTGGTGAACGCCGCCGAGTTGAAATTGCCAGAGCCTTATCGGCCGAGCCCAAGTTTATTTTATTGGATGAACCTTTTGCTGGGGTTGATCCAATATCGGTTAATGATATCAAAAAAATTATTCAACATTTGCGTGACCGAGGAATTGGCGTACTGATCACCGACCACAATGTGCGAGAAACTCTCGACGTATGCGAAAAAGCATATATTGTAAGCCATGGTGAACTCATTGCTGCCGGAACCTCACAAGAAGTTTTAAGTGATCAACGTGTAAGAGATGTATACCTTGGTGAGCAATTCAGGCTATAGTAAAGCTATCGCATGGCATGATATTTCGCACGGTTAAATTAACCCCAACGGACTAAGCATAAGAAGTAAATGAAACCCTCTTTACAGTTAAAATTTAGCCAACAACTCACGATGACGCCTCAATTGCAGCAAGCAATCAGGCTATTGCAACTTTCTACCTTGGATTTACAGCAAGAAATTCAGGAGGCTTTAGATTCTAATCCTTTATTAGAAGTGACTGACCCCTTCGAAAACCCCACTGGTGATAGTGCTTTAGAAACCAATTTTGGTTCTGATGGTTCAAATGATCGGGTAGAAGTGGATGCTGCTACCATTGAAACTGGTGATGCACTGCAAAATAATGATATTCCACAAGATTTGCCATTAGACAGTACCTGGGACGATTACATTAGCGCGTCCTCAGCTCCCTCTATGTCTTCAAGCAGTTATAGTGTAGATGACGACCAGGTTTTTCAGGGAGAAACCACCGACAATATTCAAGAACATTTGTTATGGCAAATGCGCCTAACGCATTTTAGTGATACTGATATTTCTATCGCTATAGCCATTATTGACTCTATTGATGAGTCAGGTTACCTGACTATTAGTGCGGACGAAGTGCTCGCTAGTTTATACGATGAAGAAATAGAACTAGATGAAGTTGAGTGTGTTCTTAAACGTATTCAAATGTTTGACCCCATCGGCTCTGGTTCGCGCAGTCCAAGAGAATGTTTATTGATTCAGCTAAATCAATTCTCGAATGAAACGCCTTGGTTGGCTGAAGCAAAAATGCTTATTACCGACTATTGTGACTTAATCGGTAGTAAAGATTATCGTACCTTAATGCGTAAAACTCGGTTAAAAGAAGATGAGTTGCGCGAAGCAATGCGACTTCTACAAACCCTTAATCCTCGGCCTGGCAGTGCCTTAATTGTCGGCGAACCTGAGTATGTAATACCAGACGTTTCTGTGACTAAAAAAAATGGCCGCTGGTTGGTTGAACTCAACCCAGACAGTTTGCCCAAGCTCAATGTCAATCAGCAATATGCGGCAATGAGCAAAAGTATTAAAAGTAGTAGTGACAGTCAATTTATCCGTTCACACTTACAAGAAGCCAAGTGGTTTATTAAAAGCGTTGAAAGTCGCAATGAGACCTTGCTCAAAGTATCCAATTGCATTGTACAGCAACAGATTGGTTTTTTTGAACATGGTCCAGAAATGATGAAACCAATGGTGTTAAATGATGTCGCAGAAATGGTAGATATGCATGAATCAACTATTTCACGTGTGACAACCCAAAAGTATATGCATACCCCCAGAGGTATATTTGAGCTTAAGTACTTCTTTTCGAGTCATGTCGCCACTGATGTTGGAGGAGAATGCTCCTCAACCGCTATTAGGGCATTGATTAAAAAATTAGTCGCAGCTGAAAAACCCAGTAAACCTCTGAGTGATAGTAAGATTGCTCAATTGTTGGCTGACCAAGGCATAGTCGTGGCTCGGCGGACAATAGCAAAATATAGGGAGTCTTTATTGATCCCTCCGTCTAACCAACGTAAGAGCCTGTTATAGGCAAATTAGAAAAGGAAGAGGCGATATGCAAATAAACCTAACTGGTCATCATTTAGAAATTACCGATTCATTACGGGATTATGTCGATTCAAAATTTACTAAGCTTGAACGACACTATGATCATATTAATAATGTACATGTTATCTTAAATGTAGAAAAGCTGAATCAAAAGGCAGAAGCTACCCTCCACCTGAGTGGCGCAGAAGTTTTCGCCAATGCTGAACATTTAGACATGTATGCCGCCATTGATGCTTTAATCGATAAACTTGATAGACAAGTGATTAAGCACAAGGAAAAAGCTAAACGCCATTAAGTGACTCAGTAAATAATGGAAATTAAAGACGTTCTTCATCCTGACTGCACTTTATGTGCAGTTCAGGGTACGAGTAAAAAACGAATCCTCGAACTTATCAGCAATGTCGCGAGCAAGCATATTGTTGATATTGATCAAGCCACGATACTCGCCAGTTTAATGAACCGTGAAAAAATGGGCAGCACCGGTATCGGTAATGGGATTGCATTGCCACATGGCCGTTTAAAAGATCTCAAAAAAGTTGTTGCCGTGGTTATGACTAACAATACCCCCATTGAATACGATGCAATTGATAAACAACCAGTCGATATTTTTTTTGCCATATTGGTGCCAGAACAACAGGCCAATGAGCATCTGGGAACCTTGTCCGCCATTGCTGCTAAACTCACCGATAAAGACACCTTACAACGCATGCGTGATGCTCAAACCGATGAAGAATTATTTAAGGTGATAAACTGATATGAAATTGATCATTATTAGTGGCCGTTCTGGTTCAGGCAAGTCTGTCGTTTTAAGAGCATTGGAAGACCTTGGTTATTATTGTGTTGATAATATTCCCGTCAATCTATTACCCACTCTGACCCACACTGTGGTTGACGAATATGATCAAGTGGCTGTGAGTATTGATGTACGCAACTTACCCAAAGATCCCAACGACTTGGTTGAGATACTCGACTATCTGCCATCAACTTGGCATATGACGATTCTTTATCTCGATGCGAGTGATGACATATTAGTCAAGCGGTTCAGTGAAACCCGTCGTCTGCATCCTCTTTCGAAACAAAATAAATCACTAGCCGAAGCTATTCAGGCAGAATCAATATTACTTGCCCCCATAGCAGAACGCGCCGACCTTTATCTCGATACCGATCAACTATCAGTGCATCAACTCGCTGAGTTGGTACGCGAAAGAATTTTGGGTAAAAAAAGTTCTAGACTAGTCCTGGTGTTTGAGTCTTTCGGCTTTAAATACGGTATTCCTAAAGACGCTGATTATGTCTTTGATGCTCGATTTTTGCCCAACCCACACTGGGAACCCGACCTTAAACACTTAACTGGCTTAGACAGTCCAGTACAAATATTTTTAGGTTCTCAGCCCCTTGTGACAAAGTTTATATGGCAAATACAAAATTTAATTGCTACTTGGTTGCCCCATTTGGAGCGCAATAATCGCAGTTATGTGACCATCGCCATTGGGTGTACCGGTGGACAACATCGTTCGGTGTATGTGACTGAAGCTTTAGCAAAGACTTTCAGTGATTCTCACCCTGATGTGCAAATTAGGCACCGAACCTTAAATCAATAAGTGCTTCATCTTAAATAAATGACAAACTGATTATGCCTATACTTGAAAAAAAAATCGTCATTGTAAACAAGCTTGGCTTACATGCCCGAGCTGCCACCCAGTTGGTCCAATTGGCTAACAACTTTTCTGCCACCGTAACTTTGCATTTAGGTGCAAAACAGGCGTCAGCCAATAGTGTACTAGGTTTAATGATGCTGGAAGGTAATCAAGGTAAAGAACTCAACGTCATCAGTGAAGGCGATGATGCTGTCGAGGCCCTCGCGGCGGTAGAAGCCCTTATAGCTGGGCGCTTTAACGAGCAAGAGTAAGGGCAAATTTAATCATTTAAAGCTTGTTTTAAAATAACTCAACTATTCATTCGGAAGCAAAATTGTTACTAAGCTCACAAGGTTTACTCTTTAAATAAAGTCTAGTTACTTTAATCGTTCTACTAGTAAGCTAGATCACTCGATATTATATTTTTAAGGACAGACTGCCCACCACTATGCCTGATACATTCGACGCAAAAAGCACCAACTCACAATTACAGGCCATTAATTCGGCGCTTGATAGCGGTGATTTTGTGCGAGTGCAAGCGATGTTACGTAGTGTCGCCCCCTGTGATGTTGCTTTATTGCTGGAGTCGAGCCGTAGCCGTATAAGAACTGAAATTTGGCAATTAATTGAGCCAGATTCATACAGTGATGTGCTTGAAGAACTATCAGAAGATGTGCGTAACGGTATCATCCGCCAGATGTTACCAGAGAAACTGGCTGATGCTTTAGAGGAAATGGACACCGACGATTTAGTCGAAACCCTCAGTGGTTTGCCGGAAGCCGTTTCACAAGATTTATTAGCTTCCATGGATGAACAAGACAGACTGCGCGCCCAGCAGGGTTTGTCATACGGTGAAGAAACCGCCGGTTTCATTATGAACACCGACACTATTACCATGCGTCCTGAAATTAGTGTTGAAGTGTTTTTGCGCTATCTTCGTCTTAAAGGTCAAATTCCAGAAAATACTGATACTTTGTACGTGGTCGATCGCGACGATAAGTTAATAGGTGGCGTTGCACTCACTACTTTAGTCACAGCCGCCTCCGACACTAAAGTGCATACATTAATAAAAAGTTCAGAAGCCATACCGGTCAATATGCCAGATAATGAAGTGGCAAGCTTATTCGAGCGCTACGATTGGTTATCTGCCCCTGTAGTGGATGAAAATAATCATCTGGTAGGGCGTATAACCATTGATGATGTGGTTGATATTATCCGAGAGGATGCTGAACATTCCATGATGAGTATGGCCGGTTTAGATGATGAAGAAGACACCTTTGCACCGGTTTTTAAAAGTACTCAAAGGCGCACCATTTGGTTAGGCGTCAACCTATTTACTGCCTTAATGGCCGCCGCAGTGAGTGATTTATTCGAAGCGGCTCTTAGCCAATTGGCTGTATTAGCCATACTTAATACCATAGTGCCGAGCATGGGCGGCGTAGCCGGCAACCAAACGCTGACCTTGGTGATACGCGGCATGGCCTTGGGCCATGTGCGGGCGAGTAATGCTAAATGGTTGATAAGCAAAGAGCTCGCCATCGGCTTTTTGAATGGCGTGATATGGTCGGTATTAATTGCCTCGGTAATCGCGTTGTGGAAACAAGACTTAATGCTCGGGGCGGTCATCGCCTTTGCCATGTTAATCAATATGGTCGCTGCTGGCCTCGCTGGTGCTACCTTACCCATGATCATGAAAAAGTTGCGTATTGATCCGGCCCTAGCTGGCAGTGTAATACTCACTACTATTACCGATGTCGTAGGCATTTTCGCTTTTTTAGGTACCGCAAGCTGGTTGCTGATTTAAAAGATGTCGACTAAAAAACTATTTCTATTCACCCTAATTGCTTTACTCGCTTTTGCTGCCAATTCTATTTTATGTCGATTGGCCCTTAAAGTTGAATGGGTTGACCCTTTAGATTTCTCAATTATTAGACTCTTATCAGCCGCCATTATTTTATGGCTCTTATTGGTGGCTAAAAACGCCCATTCTGCAAAAATTTTTATGCAATATGGCAGCAGTAAAGGGGCGGTAAGTTTACTTATCTATGTGCTTGGTTTTTCTTACGCATACGTAGGACTCAGCACAGCAACAGGGGCTTTGATTCTTTTTGCCGCAGTTCAATTTACTATGCTTGGTGCTGCACTGCTAAGTGGTAAACGCTTATCCGTATTGGAAAGTATCGGCATTGCCATCTCACTAATGGGTCTATGTTATTTTGTCTATCCTGAACTAGACAAACCCAATGGCTTGACTTTCATCTTTATGATCGTGGCAGGAATTGCGTGGGGTATGTACAGCCTGATAGGGAGTCAATCGGTATCACCACTGCTCGATACCAGTAGCAATTTCATTCGCCTTGTGCCCCTTTGTGTCTTGGCTTTGTTTGTTGCCTACTTCTTTGGTGATACTCACATTACCTTCCTAGGTTTCGTTTACAGTGTTGCCTCCGGTGCACTTGCTTCCGGTTTAGGTTATAGCTTGTGGTATAAAGTCTTACCCAAACTAGATAAAAGTGTCGCGGCAGTCAGTCAACTCTCTGTGCCCATCTGGGCTGCCTTAGGCGGTATTTTGTTTATTCATGAAGGGATTACTTGGCATCTATTACTATCTTCTTGTCTCATTTTGGGCGGTATTTTGTTGGTACTCCTATCTCAGTTTCAACAAAAAATTTCCGCTTAATCGAATAACGGCATCCTTCAGAAATTCTATTTTAACGTAAACATATTTCATAATAAGACCGATAAATTACCCATGTTATATTGGGCTCCCAACAAACTCGGGATGAGATGATGTTAAAAATATACCTTGCACTTATACTACTCGTAATCACCGGCTGCGCGACTTCCAATAAATCTAATGTGGCGAACTTTAAAGCTATTGCCGATTCTAATTTAGTGCAAATTACCGACAGTTCATTTGACCGCTTTGTTATCTCCGATCCAGCGGTATTCAGTAAATATAAACAAGTGATTTTTTTTCCCATGCAGTTCGACCGTTTAACAATTGATCACAGTGCGGAACAAGAGTTGGTAGATAGTTGGAACGATTCTAATTGGCAAGAAATGGATCAAATTTGCCAATACTTTGATGACTTTGCTTTGAAGATATTTTCCGAGCGCCAAGGTTTAACGCCGACGAATCAAGGAGGTGAGAATGTCTTGGCAATTGAGTTTCGTCTTATTAATTTTATGCCTTATGGTAAACGATACCAAGATTCAAGCATGGATACCGTGGGCGTAAGTGCAAATAAAAAAGGCACCGGCAGCATTACTATTCAAGTCGTTATTGCAGATTCAAAAACTGCTGAACTGTTAGCTATTATTGAAGATGGAATGGAAGTAAATACCGGTAATATGACAATAATAACTGGCGATTTATCCCTACAAACCCAGAGTAATAATAAGTCCTCACAAAATTACGCTTGGCGCAGGGTATTCAAACAGTGGGCAAGTAGGCTACATGATGACCTTGTAAGATTACAAAACCTGCCGCACGAGGCCATAAATTAAGCTTTTAATAGCTACTTTTGCTGATGACGAAAAATTCGTCATCAGCCTTAACTTTTACAATTCACCGGCACCATTACTGGCTTTACAAATATAGATATCTTCTTTAATGCCAGTTTTAACTTGATATTTTTGTGCTATCAATTGTTTTGCCCCATCCACCAAAGCATGAGGCATAAGTGCAACAATACAGCCACCAAAGCCACCGCCCGTCATTCTCACACCGCCATTTTGACCTAAGTAAGACGACAACAATTCAACAATATAATCAATTGGCTCGACGGTAATTTCAAAATCATCTCGCATCGAAATATGTGATGCGGCCATTAAATCAGACAAGGCACTCAGGTCGTTATTACGTAATGCTTCAGCTGCTAAAAGTGTGCGCTCACTATCAGAAACAACATGATGAGCACGCTTATAAACTAAAGCTGGCATTTTGTCTTTTTGACGCTGTAGCTCAGTTAAACTAATGTCACGTAAGGCTTTAATTTCTAGAATTCGAGCTGCTTCTTCGCACTGCAGGCGACGAGTATTATATTCACTGTCGACCAAGCCGCGCTTAACATTGGAATTAATGATCATGACAGACAATGACTCAGGCATCGAAATCAATTGAGTCTCAAGCGAGCGACAATCTAACAACAAGGCATGATGCTCGGCCCCACAGGCACTGACCATCTGATCCATAATGCCGCAGTTACAACCCACAAATTGATTTTCCGCCGCTTGGCCGTTTAATGCCACATCAGACTGACTCATAGCCAACTGGTAAAGTTGCCTAAATGTTTCGCCAACAACCACCTCTAAAGACGCTGAAGAGCTTAAACCTGCACCTTGAGGCACATTACCCGTTATAGCTAAATCTGCCCCGCCGATGACCATACCGCGCAGTTGAAGATGCTTAACCACACCACGCACGTAATTACTCCATTGTTGTGAGCTATGAGGCAGAATTTCACTATCAAGACTAAATTCGTCCTGTTGATTTTCATAGTCAAGGGCAACAACTCGGACCGTCATATCGTCGCGGGGCGAAACTGCGACTAAGGTTTGATAATCAATCGCACAAGGCAATACAAAACCATCATTATAATCGGTATGCTCACCAATCAGATTAACGCGACCAGGTGCTTGAAAGTGTCGACTCGGAGCATAACCAAAACTAGCGGTAAACACCCCATCAAGCGTGTTAATTCTCGATTCTAATATGCTTGTCATTATACTTCTTTTCCTGCTTGTTCATTGTAATGTAACTTACTGACTTGCTGCAGTTTTTCGGCTGCTTGTTCTGGTGTCAAATCCCGTTGCGGCTCGGCCAACATTTCATAACCGACCATAAATTTACGCACTGTTGCTGAACGTAATAAGGGCGGATAGAAATGGGCATGCACTTGCCAATGAGCAGTATCGCTTAAGTTATTAGGCGCCCAATGCCAGCCCATTGAATAAGGAAAGGAACATTGAAATAAGTTGTCGTAACGACTAGTTAATTCTTTGATAGCTAGCGCTAAGTCAGCTCTTTGCTGAGCACTAATATCCACTAAACGTGCACATTTAAACTTGGGCATCAAGAGAGTTTCAAAGGGCCATGCGGCCCAATATGGTACAACCGCGATCCAATGCTCTGTTTCAACCACTGTGCGACTGCCGTCGGCAGATTCCTTTTGCGCATAATCCAACAATAAAGCACTGTTGTGTTTATCAAAATAAGTCTTTTGGTTTATTTCCGCTTTCGCGACTTCGTTTGGAATAAAGTCATTGGCCCAAATTTGCCCATGAGGATGGGGATTAGAACAGCCCATAGCGGCACCTTTGTTTTCAAATACTTGCACCCAGACATACTCTTTGGATAATTCGGCTACCTGCTCTTGCCAAGTTTGAATAAGACCTTCAATAGCCAACGCGGGCAATTCTGGGAGTGTCAGATTATGTGCTGGGGAAAAACAAATCACTCGGCTTGTGCCTCGAGCAGCTTGCAAGGTAAATAAATCATTATTTGTTTGCTCAGACTTTGGTGTGTCTTGCATCAAGGCAGCAAAGTCATTGGTAAAAACAAAGGTACCTTCATAATCAGGATTAACTTCACCATTGATGCGCGTATTGCCTGAGCACAAATAACATTCAGGGTCGTGAGCCTGAGTTTGGGTAGTTTGTGGTTTTTCCACCTGCCCCTGCCAAGGACGTTTAGCCCGGTGAGGCGATACCAGTACCCAATCTCCAGTCAGAGGATTGCGGCGACGATGGGAATGATCAATGGGGTCAAATTTAGACATAAGTACAACTCAAATTTTAACAAAAACGATTCAATAAATAATATTATAGTATTTATATACAAACTTTAAAATTAAAATACTAAATTGTCAGTATTTTAATTTGTTTAAAGCCCTAGAATCAGACCTAGTCGTCGATATCTTGCTGCCCCACCCAATTAATTAATTTTTGTAAATCTTGGCTGGCAGCATGATTGAGCTCTTCAACCCAATCGTGCACGTTCTGCCACCATGCTGGATGGTCACCTTGCTGAATCTGATTAGCAATTTTTTGCACGCGGGCTAAACCGACAGAACCCGCAGCACCTTTTATTTTATGAGCTTGAGAACAGACTTCATCTTTCTCGTTAGCACTTAAACTGAGTTGCAATATTTCGAGGTATTCGGGTATGTTTTCTTGAAAAACTTTGACGCTGGTTCTGACCATCTCATGGCCGATGGTATCAACTAACATTTGCAGTAGATCTAAATCTAAAATTGCTTCTAACTTATCGCCTTTGGGTTCTTCAAAAGGCTGGGTGGTTTTAGTCGGTTCATCGGTAAACAAACTATTAAACACTTCTATAATACGGCTCTTTTTAACCGGCTTGGCGATAACGTCATCCATACCATTATCTAAATATTCCTGACGTGTTTTAACCACATTGGCGGTTAAAGCGACGATGCTCGTTTGCTCAACGAGTCCTTCGTTGTGCAAGACACTAGCCACTTCAAATCCATTAATATCAGGTAGTTGAATATCAAGTAAGATTAGATCATATTGTTTGTTGCGCGCCATATCAATGGCTTCATTGCCTGTCATAGCCACATCAACAAACTGACCTAATTTTTCTAGCAAGGCTTTAGCCACCATGACATTAAGTTCGATATCTTCAACTAACAAAATTTGTAAGCCAAGGACCTTTAATTCTTCAACTTGAATGGGCTTTTTACTAATTGCCAAAGGCAGGTTCACGCTAAAACAGGTCCCTTCGCCCACGACACTGCTAACAGTAATATCGCCTTTCATTAATGACACCATTTGCTGACAAATAGCCAAACCTATGCCGGTCCCCGTAGCACTTTGATGTTCAGGTGAATTGACTTGGTAATACATTGCAAAGATTTTTGCTAACTCTTCTTGCGGAATACCCACGCCAGTATCACAGACTTTAAAGGTTACCATACTGGTATTGCTGTCTATTGTTTGGGCTTGGATATGCAATGACACTTTGCCTTTTTGGGTAAATTTGACGGCGTTAAACAACAAATTCCAGAGTATTTGCCGTAAACGTGTGCCGTCTGCCTCAACTAAGGCTGGCAGTGGTTCGATCAGTTTTGCTTCAAATTGCAGACTCTTATCATCAGTGAGTAACTCAATAATACTGCCCAACTCACTGGTAAAATCTTTTAAAGAAATGGTTTTTAGGGATAATTCTAAGCGGTCACGGTCAAGTCTGTCTAAATCAATGATGTCATTAAAAATGTTACCTAAGGTGATACCACTGGCATAAATGGTACTCACCCAAGCATATTGCTCACTATTCAATTTAGTATCTCGTAACATGCGGCTGAGACCGACAATACCATTCAGTGGCGTGCGTAATTCGTGACTGATAGTCGCAATGAAAGCGGTTTTATCTTTACTGGCTTTGGCTACTGCATTTTCAGCCTGTTTACGCTCTGTTATATCGCGACCAAAGGCTAACAAACCTAAGCGTTTATTATCAGCACCAAAAAATGGCACCTTACGCATTTCAAAATAACGTCGTTTACCGTCGGCAAAACGCAGCCATAATTCTTCGGTAATACTGACATTATTTTCAAGAATATAGTGATCACTTTCTACAACTTGGCGAGCTAGTTCCTCGTCATACACTTGATGGGGGGTTAGACCAATTAGCTCTTGTTCAGTTTTACCGGTCATTTGCTCAGCAACGCGGTTACAACCGGCGAATTGACCTTCTTCATTACGGTAATAAATAAGATCCGGTGAGGCATCGATGATCGAACGCAGCAAGGTTGACAGGCGTGAGGCCTGCTGTTCTTTTTCTGACTTTTCTTTTATTTCATGTTCAAGATCAGTAAACACACTTTCTCGTTCGAGCTGGGCATTTTTACGTTGTTCAATCTCGTAGTTCAGTTGTTTGATATTATTTTGCAAGGTTTGATTAAGCAGCACGTCTTCTTCCCGTAAACGTTCAAGCTGGGCTACCACATCTTTTAAATGCTCTCTGGATTGCTCAAGTTGTTTAACGAGTTCGCTGAAAAAGAACAGCACCCACGGTGCACTTAACATCGTTAAAAAAATGGCACTAATAAAATCTTCAATATTAGCGCGGTCATTAATGGCAATACGGAATAAGTAAGACCCCACGAGCGTAAATAGAAGCGTAAAAATAACAAAAAGGATGCTCGCTTTCATGGCACCAAAACGATGGATTTTTTGCGCTAAACGAATAGCCCAAGGTTCGGGAGTCTGATTTAAAGGCATGAATGGCTCTCTTCAAGCGGGTGGGATTAAGTTTGCTGGCAGACATGCTAGCAAGTTTATAGTTTGGGTCAACTAAGCAATGCTCAGAAATACTGAATATTCGAATAATAACTGCCAAAGCGTTTAAGCATGTCAGAATAGAATCACACTTTATGCAGTTTTTATGCATTATTATTCTTTTTGCTTAAAATGCTTTTTGCCCAAACCCGATGTAAATTAACTATTTTTTTACATTTAACAAGGTAATTTTTAATTTATTTATAGCTTATAACCAAGTCAATGAAAAAACATAAACAACTGTTTTTTATAGATTTATTACTTATTAAGCGCCACATAAAAATAAATATATGCGGAATGGCACACTTGGCAATTGATTTATAAAACGAGACTCGGTATTTTGTATGCCCTGCTTAATATAAATATTCGATACTCGACTGGTATCTCCAATAATAATTACGAACAAAAAATAGGCATTTGGGTTGACTCATTTAAGTCATTCCACGTATTAGTGTGCATCAAATGCCACCTCGATAGCAGTTAACATAATTAAGTAACATCCAGTCGATAATTGAAGGAGTTAAGGTAATGAGTTTATATCATCCCAATGATTCAAAGGATAATTGTGGTTTTGGCCTAATCGCCCATACAACGGGTGAAGCAAGTCACAAAATAGTCCGTACGGCTATTCATGCACTGGATCGCATGCAACATCGAGGCGGTATTGCCGCTGATGGTAAAACCGGCGATGGCTGTGGTTTATTAATGCAAAAACCCAATAGTTTCTTTCAAGCAATTGCTAGCGAGAATGGCTGGAAGTTAAGTAAAAAGTACGCGGTCGGGATGATATTTTTATCACAAGACAAGGCCCTAGCTGATGCAGCTCGTCTGGTGTTAAATGAAGAATTAGAGCGGGAAACCCTTGGTATTGTGGGTTGGCGCATTGTGCCAACTGACCACTCTGTGTTGGGTGATTTAGCCGCCACAGGTGTACCGCAAATTGAGCAAGTATTTGTTAATGCCCCTTCTGGATGGCGTAAGCGTGATGTTGAACGCCGTCTTTATATGGCACGGCGTAGAACAGAAAAACGCTTAAGTGCAGACCCAGATTTTTATGTGGCTTGTTTGTCGGGTTTGGTGTCGATTTATAAGGGCTTAGTGATGCCCATCGATTTGCCTAAATTCTATTTAGATCTAGCCGATGAACGCATGCAATCAGCCATATGTGTGTTTCATCAACGTTTTTCTACTAATACCCTACCCCGTTGGCCCTTGGCCCAACCATTCCGCTTTTTAGCTCACAATGGCGAAATCAATACTATTCGTGGTAACCGTGATTGGTCTAGAGCGCGCAGCAATAAATTTGTTACTCCCTTATTGCCTGACTTACAAGATGCCGCTCCCTTCGTGAATTTAGAAGGCTCTGATTCTTCATCCTTAGATAATATGCTCGAGCTGTTTTTGGCAGGCGGTATGGATATCTTTCGCGCCATGCGATTATTAGTGCCACCAGCGTATCAAAACAATAAGACCATGGATGATGACCTGCGTGCTTTTTATGAGTTTAACTCTATGCACATGGAGCCTTGGGATGGACCAGCGGGTATCGTATTAACTAACGGACGCCATGTTGCCTGTAATTTGGATCGCAATGGCCTGCGTCCCGCTCGTTATGTATTAACTAAAGACGGTTTAATCACCCTTGCCTCTGAAGTAGGTATATGGGATTACGAACCACAAGATGTATTAGAAAAAGGCCGTGTCGGCCCTGGTGAGATGCTAGCGGTAGATACCTATACCGGTAAAATTTGGCGCTCCACCGAAATAGATAACGAACTTAAAGAGCGTCATCCCTATCGCGAATGGATCAATAAACACATTAAGCGTTTGGCGCCTATCGAACAATGTGATGCCACCAGCATAGGTAAAAGAGTGTTCAGTGATGACATGATGGCTACCTACCACAAGCTGTTCAATTACTCTTATGAAGAAATGCAGCAAATCATTAAGGTATTGGCGAAAGATGGCCAAGAGGCCGTTGGCTCCATGGGCGATGATACCCCCATGGCGGTATTGTCTTCTAAACATCGCATACTTTATGACTACTTCCGTCAACAATTTGCTCAGGTAACCAACCCACCGATAGACTCGTTAAGAGAAAATCACGTGATGTCATTGGCTACTTGCATAGGGCGTGAACAAAACGTATTCAGTGAAACGTCTGGTTATGCTCAACGTGTATTGTTTGATTCACCTATCTTGGTTTATACGGATTTAAAGCAACTTCGCGAGTTTGACTCAGAATATTATTATTCTGAAAAAGTTGATTTAAACTACTTGCCTGAAGAAGGCCTGAAAAAAGCCATTGAACGTATTTGTAATGAAGTGGAATATTTGGTTAAAACCAAGCGCGCTACTTTTGTTATTTTGTCAGATCGTGAAATAAAAGCCAACAAACTGCCTATACCCGCCGCTATGGCAGTGGGCGCTGTGCAGAAGCGTCTAATCGATAAGGCGCTGCGCTGCGATGCTAATATCGTAGTTGAAACGGCCTCAGCCCGTGATCCCCATCACTTTGCGGTCTTAATAGGCCTCGGTGCCACGGCTATTTATCCCTTTTTAGCTTATGAAACCATTGAACAGATGGTTGAGAAGGGTGATCTTGAAATGGATGCGATGCAAGCCACCTTGAATTACCGTAAAGGGATCAATAAGGGCTTGTACAAAATCATGTCTAAAATGGGCATCAGTACGGTCGCGAGTTATCGAAGTTCTAAATTGTTCGAAGCAGTAGGCATCAACAAGGACGTGGTTAAGCTTTGTTTTGCTGGTGTACCGAGCCGTATCCAAGGCGCCGGTTTTGATGATTTTGAGCAAGACCAGATTAATTTGCAGCGTATCGCTTGGTTGAAACGCAAAACGATTTCTCACGGTGGTCTACTTAAATACGTACACGGCGGTGAGTACCACGCCTATAACCCTGATGTAGTGACGACCTTACAAAAGGCCGTTGTGAGTGGTAAATACGAGGATTACAAAGCCTTTTCAACTTTGGTTAATGAGCGCGCTCCTGCTCACTTCCGTGATTTACTCGGCTTAAACCCAGAAAACGCACCAATAGATATCAGTTTAGTCGAACCTGCTGAAAACTTATTTCCGCGTTTTGATACGGCAGCAATGTCCATTGGCGCCTTGAGTCCTGAAGCTCATGAAGCCTTAGCCATTGCCATGAATCGTTTGGGTGGTCGTTCTAATTCTGGTGAAGGAGGTGAAGATCCTAAGCGCTTTAAGACCGAAAAGAACTCAAAAATCAAGCAGGTGGCTTCTGGCCGTTTTGGCGTAACGCCGCATTATTTGGTCAATGCTGAAGTTATTCAGATCAAAGTAGCCCAAGGTGCTAAGCCTGGTGAAGGTGGTCAATTGCCCGGTGACAAAGTCACTAACTATATTGCAGAACTGCGTTTTTCTGTACCTGGTGTAACATTAATTTCTCCACCGCCACACCACGACATTTATTCAATTGAAGACTTAGCCCAGCTAATTTTTGATTTGAAACAAGTCAATCCTAAGGCACTTATCTCGGTCAAGTTAGTTTCTGAACCAGGCGTAGGCACTATTGCGACTGGGGTGGCCAAGGCGTATGCCGATTTGATCACCATCTCAGGCTATGACGGCGGCACGGGTGCAAGTCCACTGACCTCAGTCAAATATGCCGGTAGTCCCTTTGAATTAGGCCTAGCTGAAACTCAGCAAGCCTTGGTAGAGAATGGTTTACGCCATAAGGTGAGAGTGCAAACTGATGGCGGTTTAAAAACTGGCTTAGACGTAGTTAAAGCCGCCATTCTAGGCGCTGAAAGCTTCGGCTTTGGTACTGGTCCAATGGTGGCATTAGGTTGCAAGTACTTACGCATCTGTCATTTAAATAACTGTGCCACAGGTGTCGCGACTCAAGACGAAAAGCTGCGCGAAAACTACTTTATCGGTTTACCCGATATGGTCATGAATTATTTCAAATTTATTGCTCAAGAAGTACGGGAAATTCTGGCCAGTATGGGTGTGCAAAAACTCGATGATATTATTGGACGCACCGAGTTGTTAAAAACCCTGAGTGGTTTAACTGCCAAACAAAATAAACTGGACTTAAGCCCTTTGTTGGCAAAGTTTAAAGCGGGCTCACACACCAGTTTATTCTGCTCTCAGACCACCAATGCGCCTTTGGACAAAGGTGACTTAAACCAACAAATATTAGCCGACGCCAAACACGCTATCGTCTCAGGTAAAGGTGCTCACTTACGTTATCCTATCCGTAATACGGATCGCTCAGTCGGCGCAACCTTATCGGGTGAAATTGCCATGGTGCACGGTAATCATGCGATGCAGGATGCCCCTGTCCAGATTCACTTTACGGGTACTGCAGGCCAGAGTTTTGGTGTCTGGAACGCTGGCGGCTTAGAAATGCGTTTAGTGGGTGATGCTAACGACTATGTAGGTAAGGGCATGACCGGTGGCCAATTGGTTATTCATCCGCCACGCAATATTACCTTCGATCCTCACGTGAGTGCGATCATGGGTAACACCTGTCTTTATGGTGCGACTGGTGGCAAATTATTTGCAGCAGGCCGCGCAGGTGAACGTTTTGCGGTGCGTAACTCAGGTGCCATTGCAGTGGTTGAAGGAACCGGTGATAACGCCTGTGAATACATGACAGGGGGCATCGTAGCAATACTTGGTTCTACCGGGGTTAACTTTGGTGCCGGTATGACTGGTGGTTTTGCTTACATATTAGATGAGTTAAACGACTTAGATAATCGCGTTAACAAGGAGCTGGTCGAAATACTTGATATTGGCGATAAAGTTATCTTGTCAGAACATTTACGCGGTTTAATTAATCAACATTACGAACTAACTGGCAGTGAACATGCATTGAATTTACTTACACATTTTGCCGAGGAGTTACCACGATTTAGATTGGTAAAACCCAAAACAAGTGATGTTAAGAATTTGCTGGGCCACATAAGTCGCTCAACCGCTGAGCTGCGTTTGCAAGCTCAATAAGCAGTAGGATTAAATTATATGGCTAAGAATGTTTATCAATTTGTAGATGTGGAGCGCATCGATCCGCCTAAAAAGCCGATTTTGTTGCGTAAAGAAGAGTTTGCTGAGATTTATCAACCATTAACTCAAAGCCAAACTGAAGGGCAAGCTGACCGTTGTTTAGATTGTGGTAATCCTTATTGTGAATGGAAATGCCCGGTACATAACTTTATTCCCCAGTGGTTGGCTCTAGCTAACGAAGGCAAGATATTAGAAGCGGCTGAACTGTCCCATAAAACCAACAGCCTGCCTGAAGTTTGTGGGCGAGTGTGTCCGCAAGATAGATTGTGTGAAGGGGCTTGTACCTTAAATGACGATTTTGGCGCAGTGACTATTGGTAGCATTGAAAAATATATTACCGATACGGCCTTTAAGATGGGCTGGCGTCCTGACATGTCAGGCGTGGTTAAAACCAATAAAAAGGTGGCTATCGTTGGCGCCGGTCCGGCTGGTTTAGCCTGTGCGGATATACTTGTGCGTAACGGCGTGAAACCTGTTGTGTATGATAAGTACCCAGAAATCGGTGGTCTGCTGACCTTTGGTATCCCTGCTTTTAAATTAGAAAAAGAGGTGATCAAGCTGCGCAAACAAATCTTTTCTGACATGGGCGTTGAGTTTGTGCTCAATACTGATATTGGCAAAGATATGCCCTTCCAACAGTTATTGGATCAATACGACGCAGTATTTTTAGGCATGGGTACCTATAAACCTATGAAGGGTGGTTTTGAGCATGAAAAAGCCCCTGGTGTACACGAAGCCTTACCTTTCTTGATTGCTAATATTAATCGGCATATGGGTTTAGAAAAAGATCCTAGTGATTTTATCGATATGCAAGGTAAAAAAGTCGTAGTACTAGGTGGTGGTGATACCACCATGGATTGCGTCAGAACCTCTATTCGTCAGGGTGCAACCAGTGTTACGTGTGCTTATCGCCGTGATGAAGAAAGTATGCCTGGTTCACGCAAAGAAGTGGTTAACGCCAAAGAAGAAGGTGTTGAGTTTAAATTTAACTTACAGCCTCTTGATATCGCAGTCGATGAAAATGGCCAAGCCATCGGTGTTCGACTAGTCAAAACTGAAATGGGCGCACCTGACGCACAAGGCCGTCGCAGTCCAGTCGTAATTGAAGGCTCTGAACATGTACTTGAAGCAGATGCCATCATCATTGCCTTTGGTTTTCAACCGAGTCCAGCCGGTTGGTTTGGTGAGTTTGGTATTATGTTAGATGAAAAAGGTCGGGTTAGAGCCCCCGCTAAAGGTAAGTTTGCTTTTCAAACTTCGAATCCAAAGATCTTCTCAGGTGGGGATATGGTCAGAGGTTCAGACCTAGTGGTTACGGCCATTTTTGAAGGCCGAGAAGCAGCTGAAGGGATTCTAGATTATATTGGTGTATGACTTAAGCATGATTCAATAAAAGAATAAAGGGAGCCTAACGCTCCCTTTATTTTTAGGCTTGTTCATCTGCTATTTGTTTTAAGGCTTGCGCAAAAACCGCCGCAGGTTGGCCACCACTAATGAGATGTTTATCATTAACAATAACCGCCGGCACCGACTGTATACCAGCAGCTTGAAAGTGCTGCTGCGCTGCCCTTACTTCTTGAATATACTGCTCAGACGCTAGAACCGCTTGTGCCGCTTTTTCGTCTAGTCCCACTGTTTTCACTACATTCAGTAATTGTTGATGATCACTGGGGTCACCACCCTGTTTAAAATACAGATCAAATAAAGCTAACTTCAACTCAGTTTGCTTGCCTTGTGATTCAGCCCAATGCAAAAGTCGGTGAGCATCAAAAGTATTATAAATTCGCCCGCCACCCCGCTGGCCAAAGGCGTAACCCACTTCTAATCCCCGTTGTTTGATCATCTCACGATTGTTGTCCGCTTGCTCTGCGCTGATACCGTATTTTTGGGTAATGTGTTCTGTAATCTCCTGCCCCTCTTTGGGCATCTGCGGATTCAATTCGAAGGGCTGCCATGTAATGTCAGCTTGGATATCATCTTGCAGCTCAGTTAAAGCCTGCTCTAATCCTTTGTATCCAATAATGCACCAAGGACAGGAAACATCAGACACAATATCGATTTTTAGTTTTTTCATTTAACACTACCTTTTAAACTTGGTTCTATTTTTTACTTTTTGACACAGTACATTGTGCAAATGTACAACACAACATTGCAGTTAAACCTGAATTTTGGGGGGGCGATTTACTTGCTTTATGACACGAATGAAGGCAGTCAATATAAGCTCAATCAATATACTCAGCAACAAAGCAATGGCGATGCCCCACAGTATGGCCCTGGGTTGCAAAATAAGCACATAGGTATACTGCGCTAAGGTTTCACGCATGATGGCATCATCATGTGTAAACACAACATGGAAAGTGCTTATTAATGCGCCTTGCTGCAATAGTTTGAGTTCTTCTTTTAATAAGGCAACCCGCTGCACAATAAATTGAATATTATTAGCATCTTGTTTAAACACCACATCATCACTGGCCAAATAGTGGGCCACTAACTTTTTTATATCACCAGCAAAATAACGCTCGGCGGTTTGTTGAAATCCAGCCAGATTTTGGCTTGACTCCAATAACTTTGCATCAACGCGCTTAGCATATTGATCAACTACCGCCGGCAGCTGAACTCCCAGCAACAAACCGACAGAAAATACAATAAGGCGCAGATAGTCTTTAATTATTTTCATATTGAGGATATACCCTAGCGTAAAGCTTTATACCTATTGAAGTATAAATAAGGTTGCCGCAGTTTCACTGAACTTCTATAGTAAAACCTAACTTTATTTATGAGTGCTTAACTTTGTTTAATTTTTCCAGTGGCCGACCTTGTATCTCTTGGTTCTTTCTCATTATTGCCTGTTCGGGCTTAAGCACTATGGCACACTCTACGTCAATGTCATGCCCGACTCAATTTCATGAGCTTCCCTTAGCGCCATCAGCTGGCTTCTGTCAGGTTTTCGATCAAGAATTACCTGCTAGCATGTCTTATTTTGCTAATTTAAACCAAGCTGCAGTCAAAGATTTTTACCTAGAAGCACTTGGTACACCAAATCAAGACGTGATGGAAAAAGGCCGTCACTTGTTGAACTATCAAGACCGTCAATTGACCATTGTAATTTCGCCCGATGGCACTGGCAGCCAGATTGATATATTACTTAGAAACTAATAATTCTCAGCGTTAAAGTGTATGCCCCATTAATAGCGCCATGCCAATACAATAATTGCATATAGCGCATTTAGCTCTGTGAGTTCTTCACTGCCTGGCTTCCCAACAAGACGATTCACTATTAAATAGTCAATACCCAGCTATTGGCACTCTCCTTGCTAAATAAACACCATACTATCTAACGTTGCCAATAAAGTGGCAGAGCAGGAGAACAAATGGAATTAGTCATCATTTTAATGATATTGCTGATCATAGTGGCTGTGGCAGCGATTAAACTTAACGAGCCTGCGCTAGCTTTTCCTTTTAAAAAGAAACCAAGTCTTTTTACCCCGGTTGAACGAAGTTTCTTGATGTTAATCGAAGAGGCAGTTGGCAGAGATTACCGTATTTTATGTCGAGTAAAATTAGTCGATATTTTGGCGGTGCGTCAAAGTACTGACAAAAAAACCAGCAAAAATGCCGTGAACCGAGCTAACTCCCGCTATTTAGATTTTGTTTTGTGTTCAAAAGACGATATGACACCAGTGATCGCAGTAGATCTTGTGCATGACAATGGTAAAGAAGGTTATAAAAAACAAAAAGACTGGTTTGTCACCGGCTCACTTGATGCGGCAAATATTCCCCATGTCAGAATTAAAGTGCGCTCAGGCTATCAAGCACAAGAAATAAAAGAATGTATAGAGGCCAAATTACCCAACAGGCGCCCCAAACAATTAAAAGCCCCTATCATGCAAGGTACCTTAAATTTGCCTGATGAATTAAAACAAAAGGCTAAACCGACCCGCCCAGTGGGACGTAATCCTATCGCAGCGTAATTCGCGCAGGGGCCAAGATAGACCAATACAAAAAAACCAGCTTAGTTAAGCTGGTTTTTTATGTAAGCCGTGTGCGACTTATTTACCTTTTACAAACTCAACACCCAATTGGATGTCGGCACGTAAGCCGTCTAACATAGCTTCTTTGGCATTTTGCTCGAAGGCACTTAATTCGCCATAAGACAGAATTTCTTCAACACCATTTTTACCTAAACGCACTGGGTGAGAGAAAAACTTCGCATCGGCGCTGTTAGTTTCAACATAGGTATATTCAACCACATTGTCACCGCGCATTGCGGCCACTAAAGACAAACAGAAACGTGCTGCCGCTTGACCCATGGATAGAGTCGCAGATCCGCCACCGGCTTTAGCTTCAACAACTTCAGTTCCTGCGTTTTGAATACGAGTCGTTAAACTTGCTACTTCTTCATCAGTAAAATCAACACCTTCAACTTGTGACAGCAAAGGTAGGATTGTTGTACCAGAGTGGCCACCAATAACTGGAACGTGCACGTTCGCTGGGTTTAAGCCTTTAAGGTTACCCACAAAAGTTTCAGCACGGATAACATCTAGAGTTGTTACACCAAACAATTTGTTTTTGTTGTAAACACCTTTCGCTTTCAATGCTTCTGCGGCAATAGCAACCGTGGTATTCACTGGGTTGGTAATAACACATATGCACGCTTCAGGACAGGTGTCTGCAATTACATCAATCAAGTTTCTAACGATGCCCGCATTGATATTAAACAAGTCAGAACGGTCCATACCAGGCTTACGTGGAACACCTGCAGGAATTAACACGATATCACAGCCGGTTAAGGCATCAGCTAGGTTGTCTTTACCAAAACCAGCGACTTTTACATCAGTAGGGATATGGCTTAAATCAACGGCAACGCCAGGAACAACTGGAGCAACATCATATAATGACAATTCTGAACCGGCTGGTAATTGTGTTTTTAACAACAATGACAATGCCTGACCTATACCACCCGCAGCACCAAGTACAGCTACTTTCATAATTCTCTCCTGTGTAAAGCAATTTGCTAAGTAATTAACCCTAATTATAAGGAATTTATAGTCAGGGCTTGGGGAAAACACCTATCATACTACCTCGTTGTTTTTTTTGTAACTCGATTACTCACTGAAAGTACAGGCAAATTGCTTAAAGCGCAGCAATGCGGCAAAATACCCATCAAAAATCGAGGAAGCTATGGCCACTATTAAGCAAGAAGC
>Ga0163216_100425_pt1 | contig 71167 bp, 63 predicted proteins | sample SynspAceP_FD_167610 | JGI IMG/M metagenome (GOLD analysis project Ga0163216, IMG submission 167610) | Saline lake microbial communities from Ace Lake in Antarctica - Synechococcus sp. Ace-P (Illumina Assembly) | ecosystem: Environmental > Aquatic > Non-marine Saline and Alkaline > Saline ...
GCTGATCGATCGCCCGATTCGTCCTCTGTTCGCTGATGGCTACAAAAACGAAACCCAGATTGTTCTGACAGTTTTGTCTCACGATCTGGAAAATGATCCGGACATCGTCGCGCTGGTTGGCGCGTCTGCTGCCCTGACAATTTCCGGTGTGCCTTTCATGGGCCCAATCGGTGGTGCACGCGTTGGCTATATTGATGGCGAATACATGCTCAACCCGCCACTGGATGTCATGGAAGACAGCAAGCTCGATCTGGTTGTTGCCGGCACAAATGATGCGGTTCTGATGGTTGAATCAGAAGCTCAGGAATTATCTGAAGAGATTATGCTGGGTGCCGTTATGTTCGGCCACCGCGAATTCCAGCCTGTCATCGAAGCCATTATTCAACTGGCCGAGAAAGCTGCAAAAGCGCCTCGTAACCACACGCCTGCTGATCATTCTGAATTGTACGCAAAAGTGAAAGATCTGGTCGAGACCGATCTGAACGCTGCATACGACAATCAGGAAAAAGAGCCGCGCCGCGATGCTATTTCCGACGCCAAGGCGAAAGTCATGGAAGCGCTTCTGGCAGACGGTGCCAGCCCGGACGACAAGAATATTCTTGGCGACCAGGTCAAGAAGCTGGAAAGCAACATTGTTCGTGGCCGCATTCTGAAAGACGGCAGCCGCATCGATGGACGTGATACCAAAACCGTTCGTCAGATTGTTGCTGAAGTTGGCACATTGCCACGCGCACACGGTTCATCCCTGTTCACTCGCGGTGAAACACAGGCGCTTGTCGTTGCCACACTGGGTACAGCAGATGATGAGCAGTTCATCGACGCACTGACCGGCACCTACAAGGAACAGTTCATGCTGCACTATAACTTCCCGCCATACTCTGTCGGTGAAGCTGGTCGTATGGGCACACCAGGTCGCCGCGAAATCGGCCACGGCAAGCTTGCATGGCGCGCTGTGAACCCTGTGCGGCCGCCGCATCATGAATTCCCATACACGCTGCGTCTGGTGTCTGAAATCACCGAATCCAATGGATCATCTTCCATGGCAACGGTTTGCGGCACATCGTTGGCTCTGATGGATGCGGGTGTTCCTCTGCGCCGTCCGGTTGCTGGTATCGCAATGGGCCTCATCAAGGAAGGCGATGATTTCGCTGTCCTGTCCGATATTTTGGGTGATGAAGATCATCTTGGCGATATGGATTTCAAGGTCGCTGGTTCTGAAGAGGGCATCACTGCTCTGCAGATGGACATCAAGATTGACGGCATCACCGAAGAAATCATGAAAATCGCTTTGGCTCAGGCCAAGGATGGTCGTGAGCATATCCTGGGTGAAATGTCGAAGGCTCTGACTGAGTCCCGTCCTGAGCTTGGTGAATTTGCACCACGCATCGAACAGCTGAAAATTCCGGTTGATAAAATCCGTGAAGTTATCGGCACTGGTGGCAAGGTCATCCGCGAAATCGTGGAAAAGACTGGCGCCAAAGTGAACATCGAAGACGATGGAACTATCAAGATTGCGTCTTCTGATGGCAAATCCATTGAAGCTGCCATCGCCTGGATCCGCTCCATCACTGACGATCCTGAAGTTGGTCACATCTATCAGGGTACTGTTGTGAAAGCTGTTGATTTTGGCGCTTTCGTCAACTTCTTCGGTGCCAAGGACGGTCTTGTCCACATTTCCCAACTGGCCAATGAGCGCGTTGCCAAAACCACAGATGTGGTCAAGGAAGGCGACAAGGTCTGGGTTAAACTGATGGGCTTCGACGATCGCGGTAAGGTTCGCCTGTCGATGAAAGTTGTCGATCAGGAAACCGGCAAAGAAATCGAACAAGACTAAATTTAAGTTTGTTCGCAAAAAAGGCCGGGTGGAAACACCCGGCCTTTTTTTGGTAATAACGGCTGGTTGGCCATGGCTGCGCTGTGTGCTAGAGCGTTTTCCAACAGGAGACTTTTATGGCCGATTTGAGAATTGTGGTTGTGGGCGCTGGCGGGCGCATGGGGCGGGCCTTGATCACGGCCATACATGGTATTGCCGGTGCACAGCTTGTGGCTGCCATTGAGCGCCCAGAGGCAGATTGTATGGGGCAGGATGCCGGTACACTCGCTGGTCTGGAACCATTGGGCATTCCCGTTACTGACGATGCGCTGGTTGCCTTTGCCGCAGCTGATGCGGTGCTGGATTTCACCAGGCCGGAAGCCACGCTGACCTTTGCAGAATATGCCGCTCAAGCACGTATTGTGCATGTTATTGGCACCACCGGTATGTCGGTTGAGGATGATGTCAAAGTTGTTGCCGCGTCGCGTCATGCCCGGATTGTCAAATCCGGTAATATGAGCCTTGGGGTCAATCTGCTGTCCGTTCTGGTGGAGCAGGGTGCCAAAGCGCTTGGCCTTGAATGGGATATTGAAGTGCTGGAAATGCATCATCGCAACAAGGTCGATGCGCCGTCAGGCACAGCGCTTCTGCTGGGTGATGCGGCTGCCACCGGGCGCGGTATTGATCTGGCCGAAAATTCCGAGCGGGGGCGTGATGGCATAACTGGCGCGCGCGAGCCGGGCAGCATTGGCTTTGCGGCTTTGCGCGGTGGATCTGTTGTTGGCACCCATAGCGTTATTTTTGCAGGGAATGGCGAACGGGTGGAGCTGTCCCATATTGCAGAAGACAGAACGATTTTTGCACAAGGCGCGGTGAAAGCTGCGCTTTGGGCATTCCCACAGAAACCGGGCCTTTACAACATGCTGGATGTGTTGGGCCTTTCAAAAACCTAAGGGCATGTCCCGGGAGATTTTTATGGAACGTTTACTGGTACTGGTCCGTCACGGCCAAAGCGAATGGAACCTCAAAAACCTGTTCACCGGCTGGAAAAATCCGGATTTGACGGAAAAAGGTATAGAGGAAGCCAAGGCCGGTGGCCGGGCGCTGAAGGCAAAGGGCATCACATTCGATGTGGCCTATACGTCTGATCTGATCCGTGCCCAGCACACATGTGATCTTTTGCTGAAGGAATTGGGCCAACCAGACCTTCCCACCATTCGCGATCAGGCTTTGAATGAGCGTGACTACGGCGATCTGGCAGGCCTCAACAAGGATGATGCCCGCAAGAAATGGGGCGATGAGCAGGTCCATATCTGGCGCCGCTCTTTTGATGTCCCACCTCCGGGCGGTGAAAGCCTGAAAGATACAGGCGCGCGCGTTCTGCCTTATTACATGACCGATATTCTGCCGCGTGTCATGGCTGGCGAAAAAGTGCTGGTGGCGGCCCATGGCAACTCACTGCGTTCGCTGGTCATGATTTTGGAAAAGCTCGACACAGTCCAGATTCTGAAACGCGAAATCGCGACCGGTCAGCCTATGATCTTCCGTCTGAAAGCTGACACGACGGTAGACAGCAGCGAAATGCTGACCGGCTGAGGACCTTTATTCAGGTCGGGCAGTCTGCCCGGCCTCCCAGCCTAATATGGCCCTTTTGCGTGTAATTCCCCAGTGGTAGCCGGTGAGGCCACCGCTTTTGCCTATGACCCGATGGCACGGCACCACAAAGGAAATCGGGTTGCGCCCCACAGCCGCGCCCACAGCGCGCGCAGCTTTTGGCTTTCCTATCTTGTTTGCCACCGATGAATAGGTGGTCGCTGTGCCCATGGGAATGCTCAGCAGCGCATCCCAGACACGCACTTCAAAATCCGTCCCGATCAGCACCACCCGAAGCGGTTGGTCTGTGTCTTTGCCAGCAAAGACCTTGGTAAGGAAGGGTGCGGTTTTGTCGGGTGCTGCAACAAAATTGGCTTGTGGCCAGCGCCGCGCCATATCCGCAAAGGCCGCCTCCTCACCATCGGCATCAGCAAAGGCAAGGCCGGACAGGCCCCGGTCTGTGGCCATGACCAGCGCAATGCCAAATGGGCTGTCATGAAACCCGTAATAGATGGTCAGGCCGTCGCCTTTGGATTTGTAACTGCCTGGCGACATGGCTTCCGCGTTGACCATCAGATCATGCAGCCGTCCAGGTCCGGACAGTCCCAGATCATAGGACACATCCAGAATACTGTCTCCGCCCTCCAGCAACCGGCGGGCATGGTCCAGCGTCACACATTGCAAAAAGCCTTTTGGCGAAAGACCAGCCCAGCGCGTGAACAGTTTCTGCAGGTGAAACGGGGAAAGGCCTACCAGATCAGACAGCGTCTCCAGACTTGGCTGATCCTGATAATTCTCTGATATGTGCTCAATGACCCGTCGCACAACATCATAGTCCCGTGCTGCAGCCAGGTCAGCAGCCGGAATCGGCATGGCGTGTTTCAGATCAGCAGCGCTTAGTTGGAAGTTCATGATGTTCAGACTCTCAGGTCAGTTTCAAGGCTACAGGACCACAAGGGTCTGCGAGGTGCCACCCGATTCTTGCGCAGATGAATGCAAATTTTTCCAGATTGAGATACACTCCAAATTCCTCGGTAAGTTGCCGAGCCACCCGCAGAATGCCCATCACAGGACGATTGTACAAATGACCCGGGATCAGTTGCATTTTCTGCTGCTCAATATTGGTCACTTCCTTGATCATTTGTTCATGCTGATCTTCGCAACGGTGGCAGCCCTGGCGCTGCATCGGGAATGGGGCATCGGATATGCAGATCTGTTAGCCTATGCGACGCCCGGATTCTTTGCCTTTGGCCTGTTCTCGCTTCCTGCTGGTTGGCTGGCAGACAAGTGGAGCCGCGACGGCATGATGTGCGTGTTTTTCATCGGTATTGGCGCCTCCTCAATTGCGGCTGGCTTCGCAACAACGCCCTTTCAAATGGGCCTGGGCCTGTTTGTAATCGGCCTGTTTGCAGCGATCTATCATCCGGTCGGGCTGGCTATCGTAACCATGAAATGGCGCAATACCGGCATGCGCATTGCCGCAAATGGCGTTTGGGGCAATCTGGGCGTTGCCTGCGCTGCGCTTGTCACCGGTTATCTGATCGACAATGGCGGCTGGCGCATGGCCTTCATTCTGCCGGGTCTTTTCTCAATTGCGGTGGGGCTGGTGTATGTATTTTTGTGGCGCAAGACCGCGGCAACGGACCATGCAGCACCAAATGCAGACACCCGGAACACGGCAACTGACACCTCATTGGTACACCGCGCCCTGGTGATGCGGGTTTCCGCGATCGTGTTTCTGACAACCGCCGTTGCCGCGATCAGTTTCCAGTCAACCACGTTTGCACTGCCCAAAATCTTTGATGAACGTTTGCAAGGACTTGTCGCGCAAATATCCGGGACGGCTACCACTGTTTCTGAATCCGGGCAGACAGACTTTGCGACGACACTCGGGATTCTTGCCTTTATGGTGTTTGCTGTCGCCTCCATGGCGCAATTATTGGTGGGCAGACTGCTTGATCGTTACGGCCCGCGTCCCGTTCTGATGACTGTGGGTGCGGTGCAGTTGATCTTCTTTGCGTGGATGCCAGGACTGACTGATGGTGCCGCCCTGGCGGTGGCACTCGGGTTCATGCTGGGCGTATTCGGTCAAATACCGATCAACGACTATATGATTGGCAAAATGGCCAGCGGAGCCTATCGGGCGCGCATCTACGCCGTTCGCTATGTCGTCGCCTTTACAGTTTTGGCATTGTCATTGCCGTTGATTGCATTCGTCTACGAGAATTGGGGATTTGATACCCTGTTCCGCATTCTGGCTGGCGTGGGTCTGGTGGTTGTCACAGCCGCTGCCCTTTTGCCGCGCAAATTACCCACCCCCGAACCAACACCGGTCGTGGCTGAATAAATCTCCCGAATGACCAGATTATCACTCATTGGCCTGGTGAAACGATGATTTTCACAGCCTCGACGAATTGTCGTTAAGAAAAGATCGGTTGCCGCGCTTTTTGCAGAGCGTCACGCAAGGCAGCGCCAAAGGTCTCCCGGTCTCCGGGATTCAGAAAGCCGCCGATCCCAAGTGACTGGCCATGGCTTGTCAGTGTCAGGGCCGTCACCCCTTCATCTTCTTCCCGGTCGATGGCCAGGCGCACCCAGAACGGGTTGAAACTGAATTCCTGCGTCGCGCCTTTTGGACTGACTTTTTTGATGTGCAGAAGGTCTTCAGAAAGGACCACTTCTTCATAAGCGCGGGCAGAGCGGTAGTTCAGTTTGAATGCAATGAAGATGATCAGCACATCCAGCCCGAAAAAGCCGAAGACAGGCCACGCGCCAATGGCATAAAATAAAATCCCCGCGACAAAGCAGATGACCGAAAGGCAAGTCATCAAGATCAAAAACCCCTTTTGCCCGAGCGAGCGATAGGGTGTCAGGCGAGCGGCAAAAATCGGTTCGCTGTCTGAGCTGGGTTGTGCCGTGTCTGATAAAGATTGATTTGCCATGGGCTCATAATTAGCGCGGAAAAATCACATGGCAAAGTGCAAGGGGCACAAATTTTCTATCATCATGGATGCGTTCGCAATGATACGGCCGTTTTATGCCAGAAAACTCTTATCCAGGTCTCGTGCCGCACGGCAACCGATCATGGCCAGCGCATGAGCTGATTCAACTTTCATGATGTCCATTGCCCGCTGCGCGCCAGGTGCCCCGCCAGCGGCGACACCAAACAGGGTTGCCCTGCCCAGAAAACAAAAACTGGCACCAACCGCCAATGCCGTCAGCACATCAGTGCCCCTGCGAATGCCACCATCAAAGAACAGAGGAATGCCGTAAGCATCCTTTTGCTCCTTGCAGATTTGGGACAGCGCACGAAGGCTCGGCAGCACACGATCGAGCTTGTTACCGCCATGATTGGAGATGGTCACAGCATCAGCCCCCGCAGCGACGGCACGCCGAATGTCATCAGCTCTCGAGATACCCTTGATGACCAACTTGCCCGGCCACAACTTGCGAATGCGCTCGACTTCCAGCCAGTCAAAAGGCCCACACCAATTCTCGTTGAAGATCTCAAACAGGTCCGATTGCTTAGCACCCTTTGGCGCATAGGGCTGCCAGCTTTCAAGTTTCGGCGTGCCGCCGGAGGCGAGAAACTCAATCAGCCACTGGGGATGGCGCGCCGCATCCAGTGCAAGAGAAGGGAGAGTTTTCAGAGTTGGCCCACGGCCCACGGAAATACCCGTGCGCTCTTTCACTTCGCTGCGGTTGGGTTCAGGATAATCCACCGTAATAACCAGAACCTGCACACCTGCATCCTTGGCGCGGCTGATCATATTTTCCGTGATTGCAGGGTCCTTAGCCGGATAGAGTTGATACCAGCTATGCTCCGGCGCAAGTTTTGCAATGGTTTCAATATCTGCTGTTCCAGACCCGGACAAAATGAATGGCACATTGGCATTGCGTGCTGTCTCGGCCAGAATCTCATCGGCATGTTGGCGGTAGATGCCAGCCAGACCGATAGCGGAAATACCGAATGGTTGTGCGTAAGTCCGACCGAACAATTCGGTCGACATGTCGATAGGCGCATTGCCAACCAGCGCTTTCGGATTGAAGTGATAGTCCAGAAATGCGTCTACATTTCCGGACGAGCACGCCCCGGACCCTGCGCCGCGTTCTGCATAGGAAATGATGAATTTCGGCAGGCGTCTGCGTGCCAGCTTCTGCAAATCTTCAATTGTGACGGCGTTTTTGACAGAAAGCATGAATGCGGCCTTCGCATGAAAGGGCAGGAGCGTTGCACTGCACCAGCCACCCTTGGCCAGATGGCTGGTGGAATTGGATCAGTTGAGTGTGAGCCAGGGCATGAAAATAACAAACAGCAAGCCAACCACCATTGTCAGGGCAAACGGAAACGCCCCGATGAAAATATCGCTCAATGAAATATTCGGATCGTTCAAAGACCCTTTGATAACGAAACAGGCAATGCCCAATGGCGGCGTCAAAAGTCCAATCTCTGTTCCCAGAACAGTGATGATGCCAAGCCAGATCAGATCAACGTCATATGTTGCAAAAATCGGCAGGAACAGCGGCACCAGAACCAGAATGATGGACGTGGAATCCAGTATCGTACCCAAAAACACCATCAGCAATATGTAGACGATCAGGATCAGCGTGAAGCCGGCATCCAGACTGGTGATAAAGGCTGACAACTGACTGGGAATGCCGGATACGCCGAGCATGCGACTATACATGCTGGCGGCAATGATCAGAAACAGGATGGACGCTGTAATGCGCCCCGTATCTGTCAGAATATTCCAGAAGCTGCTGATGCTCAGCCGCCGCTTGGCAAACGCGATGAGCATTGCGCAAAAGGCCCCGGCGGCCCCGGCTTCGGTTGGGGTGAACACACCACCATAAATACCACCGAGCACAACCCCGATCAGAAAGACAGTCGGGGAGATCAGTTTTACGCCCTTGAAGAACCCAAGCCGTTCAGCCTCTTCTCCTTGCGGCTGAGAAGCCGTGCCGGTGAATTTGGGCATGAACTTGGCCATGAACAGGATCAGGATACAGAACAGGATGGCCAGCACGATCCCCGGCAGAATGCCAGCGGTGAACATATGCGCCACCGACACTTCCGCAATCAGCGCGTACACAATCAACAGAACGGAGGGGGGTATCAGCATGCCCAGGACAGAACTGCCCGCAACAACGCCCACCGCAAAGCGCGGCGTGTGACCGTAACGGATCATCTCAGGCACAGCGATACGTGTGAAAATGGCAGCTGAGGCAATCGAAATGCCCGTGATGGCGGCAAAAATGGCATTGGCCGCAACCGTTGCAATGCCAAGACCGCCATTCAATTTACGGAAGATGGCATTGGCAACGATGTAAATATCTCGCCCCAGATTGGACTGGGTCACAAACAGTCCCATCAGCACAAACAGCGGCACGACACCAAAAGAGTAGCTCGCCACCGTGTCTTTGGCGGCAATGGTCAGAAGGCTGACCGCGATGTTGATATTGCCCTTGAAGATCCAGATGCCGACAAAGGAGACTGACGCCAGCGCAATGGCCACATGCATGCCGAGATAGATCAGCAGCACCATGATGACCAGTGAGGCGATTCCGATTTCAATGCCCGTCAACGGAACTCTCCTCGGCAAGCACTGAGCCGTCGGCCAGCACTCGCAATACTTGCGATAGATAATTGAGCGCCGCAAACACTGCGCCGATGACAATGCACAGCAAGGCAGGCCAGATCGGCGCTGTAAAGATACCCGGATTGCCGGTGAATAGATTGCGCTCGAATGCCTGAATGAGCTTGAACCAGACGCCATAGGCGATGGCGCACATGACAAGCACGCCAACCAGATTGAAACCTATGTCCATGATGCGTCCCAGACCAGGGCGCGAGCTGACGATTGCGGTGAAAATGGCGTCGGAGCGGATGAAATTGCCCGTGCCAATGGCGTTGGGAATTTGCAGAAAGACGATCGCGACGATTGTGAGTTCGATGATTTCAAACACGCCTGGAATCGGATGATCGAAGAAAAAACGGCCACCGATATCGCAACAGATCAGAATCATCTGGAGCAGTATGAGAATTGTCCCGATACTGGCCAGAATTCTGTTTGCTAGGACCAAAATGCCTTGCATCGGAGCGTTCCTGAATGATGAATAATTACCTGGACAGGGTCACACGAACCCTATCCAGGCAATTCGGGAGGAGACCCTTGTAGATTATTCGGCGGACCAATCGCGCAGGACCGTCTGTCCGGCAGCTTTCATTGCGTCGATATAGGCTTTTAGGATTTCAGTCCCTGGCGCACCGGTTGCTTCAACCTCAGCGGCCCATTCACCGGCAATATTATCAATGCCATTGGCCCAAATGACACGATCTTCCTGACTGACCTCAACAACGGTCGCACCCGCGGCTACCATGTCCTCGATGGATTGAGCGGCTTCGTCCATGGCATAATTGGCCAGGGCTTCGCGATAGACTTCAGCGGAATCACGCAGAGCAATTTGCACATCCTCCGGCAAGCCAGCCCAGACCGATTCATTGACGCTGAGCGCCATGGAACTCACGCCGCCAAAATCAACTTTCACATAGGTCGGTGCAGCTTCATACAGCTTGAAAGCCTCAGCTGCTGTTGCCCAGGCAATCACGCCATCAAAGAGGCCGCTGGCAACGCCATTGTAAAAATCTGCAAGCGTGGAGGAGACACCCGTTGCGCCAACACTTTCCACATATCGCAAATTCGTGCCCGCACCACCGATCTTGAGACCTTTGAGGCTTTCCGGGCCGGTATATTCGCCATCCAGCAGGATTTGATAATTATCAACCGCAGCCAGAGTGGTCAGAAATTCCAAACCGTTCTGGGCCCAAACAGCCTTCATGGCCGGGAACTGTTCCGTCAGATCGTTGACGGTCTTCGTTACCAGATCCAGATCAGTGGTCACAAAGGGTGTTGCAAAGGCAATATCATAGACCCGCAATTTGTCCGGATGGAACACAGTCTGCACGATGCCAATGTCAGCAAGGCCGGTTTCAATCGCTTCCAGCTCTCCCTTGGGGCCAACAATTGCGCCGCCCCAGCCATAGCTCCACTCAATCTCGTAATCGCCTTTTTCGGCAAGGCGCTTATTGACCTCAGGCACATATGTGGTTTCGAAAACTTCGACCCATGCGGCCGTTTTCGGATAGCCGGACACAGTCGTCAGTTTGATTGTTTCTGCCGCAAAGCTCGGCGCTGTTGTTGCCGCCAGCATGAGTGCTGCCACGGCGGTGCTACAGGTAAGAATTGAATATTTCATAGAGACCTCCCAAGTTTCTAACGGATTAGATAATGACAAATTACTTAATTGTGAATAAAATGCAAGTCCAATATTGAACGCATTCGCTTTTCGGCATCTTGTCTTGCCGCAAAAGCGTGAGAGAAAAACAAGGGAAGGGCGCTGCATGCAGAAACCCGAAAATGTAATTGAAACCTGCGGACTGCCACTGGTGTTCCAATTGGGAATGCCGGATGCCGCGAGTGTGCCTGCAGCGATGCCGCGCAGGGCAGAGGCGATGCGTGTTTTTGCCACTTCATTATCGGGCTATCAGAAAGAAGCACTGGTTAAATCCGCCCGCACGGGCATGACATGGCGGCTGGTCAGCGACGAGGGTGAGAACCTCAATGGTCACGATGCTGCCCCCCCGCCACTTGGCTTCTTCGCAGCCGGTCTTCTTGCCGGTTACATGGAAGAAATGACAGCGCTCGCCAAGCGTCAGAATGTCAGCATTCGGGCCTTAAATCTGACCCTTGATAATTTCTATACAATGAAAGGTTCCATGCCACGGCGCACAATGGTGGGAGGAGCGCAATCTGTTGGACTGACAGTAGAAATCAATTGCGATTTGACCGGTGCAGCGCTTCAACAATTTTTGGCGGATGCAATCCATGCCGCGCCGCAAAATGGTTTTGTGCGCAAATCTCTCAACAGTCTTTTTACATTGACCAAAAATGGCCAGCGTCTGGCCCCATCCCGCGTTCAGGAGATGAATGTGGCGCCGCCAGCCAATATTGTGACAACCGATGCGGCAGAAGGTTCGACACCCAGCACGGCTGTCAAAACAGATCCTGTCACCGGTTTGCTGCTGCAATCCGCCGGTATGTCTCCGCCATCAAAGACCCATGTGGCCAAAGACAGTGCTGATGGTTATTCAACGGCCAATCCACCACCACGCCCCCTGCATGTGGCGGCAACGGCCACGTTACGGGACGATGGAATGAAGGAGATTTTTCAGCAACTTCATTTCCCCCACAGTTCCCAATGGCGCTTTCTGTCCGAAGAAGCCCCGGTCAATGGCGGCATGGGGCGTGCACCTGACGCCAACACGTTAATTTCTGCGGGAATCGGGTTTTGCTTCATGACCCAATTGGGAATTTTAGCGGAAACATCGAAGCTGGATCTGCCGACTTACTCAATCTATCAGGACACTCATTTCAGCTTGGGCGGCGCATCGGGCGGGACAGAGACTGCAGGAGATGCGGACGCGGTTGAGACCCACCTTAGACTGAGCACATCGGAGAGTGATCAACTTGCACAAGAAATGCTTGACCTTGCAGAACAGGCTTGCTTTCTTCACGCTTTGTGCAGCAAACCCCTTAAAACAAAGCTGAGAGTTCTTGAAATCCGATAGATGACCACACCGGAGACGAAAAACAAAAACCAACGGGGTATTTCGTCAATTGAGGTTGGCTTTGGAATTCTGAACGAATTTGCTGTTGACGGAAAGCCCATAAAGCTACGTGATCTTGCTGAGCGAACCGGGATCGCTGCCGGTCAATTGCACCCCTATCTGGTTAGTTTTCGCAATGTGGGCATGATCGAAAAGAATGATGATGGCCTCTATCAATTGGGGCCGCACGCCTTGCATCTGGGCTTGATGCGGTTGCGGATGCAAAATGCCCATCGCATGGCAATTTCGCGCGTCGCAGCATTGTCAGAGCAATTGAGCCTTATGATCTCTGTCGCGGTGTGGGGGCCCCATGGCCCGACCATCACCTATATCCAGGAATATGCACGCTCGCTTCACGTTAACATCCGGGTGGGTGGTGTTTACTCATTGCCCATGACCGCAACCGGTCTCGTATTTTGTGCCTTCCTGCCAGAATCAAAAACCAGCCGTCTTGTCGAAGCGGAATTTGCTGACAATGAAAGCAGGCGTCGGGATTTTTTCAAGATTGACAAAGCCGCTTTCAATGACAGTGTGGAGCAGGCTAGGAAACTGGGCTTTGCCTCCACGCAGGATATGCCAATTCCAGGCATCACCGCCGTGTCAGCTCCGGTGTTCGACCATCTGGGAAAAATACAATTATGTGTCGCAGCCGTTGGGCCAAGCGATCTGATTGAGGTCGCACCGGGGACCCGGGTAGTAAGTCAGTTACTCGACTTTACTGAGACACTGTCCCATGATCTGGGATATCGATCTGAGCTTGTGGCGCGTTGAGGCCCAATTCAAAGGAGTCCAACCGTGAAGACCCAGGCTAAAAAGAAGCCCCAAAAACGCTCGCGCTTGTCTGTTGCCGATCGTCAGGACATGTTTGATCGGTTTTCGCAAGCCAATCCTGAGCCAAAAGGCGAACTGGATTATGTCAATGATTTTACGTTGCTGGTCGCTGTTGTCCTGTCGGCGCAGGCAACGGATGTCGGTGTAAATCGCGCAACCAAAGACCTGTTCAAGATCGCAGACAAACCAGTAAAAATGCTTGCGTTGGGTGAAGAGAACGTGCGCAATTATATCAAGACCATCGGCCTTTATCGTAACAAAGCCAAAAATGTGATGGCCCTGTGTGAAAAGCTGATTGCCGAATTTGATGGCACGGTGCCCGCCAATCGGGATTTTCTGGAAACCCTGCCAGGTGTTGGCCGTAAAACAGCGAATGTGGTCATGAACATCGCCTTTGGCGAACCCACCATTGCGGTGGACACACATTTGTTCCGCGTGTCAAACCGCACCGGCCTTGCGCCGGGCAAAACGCCGCTGGATGTGGAATTGCTTCTGGAAAAGGCGATACCGAAAGAGCATCTGCTGCACGCTCATCACTGGCTCATCCTGCATGGGCGTTATATCTGCAAGGCGCGCAAGCCTGAATGCGAAAATTGCCTGATTGCAGATTTATGCCGCTATGAAGGCAAGACAGTTGCCTGATGTTTTCCATCCAGCCGTTTGAACACATGCACCATAAAGGCGGTTGCAAATAAGGGTGTCAAAAGGTTGAGAATGGGCACGGCCAGAAGCCCGGCTATCATGAGGCCAGCAAACATAATTGTGGTGGAATGGCGACTGCGCAATGCGCTGGCATCAGCCTCGGAATAGAACCGCATGGCAACAAACTGAAAATACTCCCGCCCAAGCAGATAGCCATTGGCGAGGAAGAAGATAATCAGATTGATGCCTGGAACCAACAGCAGAAACAGCGCGACCAGATTCACGCCGACCACCAGCAATAGAAACCGTGCCGAAAGCACAAGCGAGCGGCCAAGCGGCATCGGTGCGCCCGGCTCATCATGTGGATAGTCACGCTCTTCGACAACTTCGGATATCTCATCCAGAAACAGTCCGGCAAACACACTCATAACGGGGGCAATCAGGAATCCGGCCCCGATGAACAGTCCAAAACCAGTCAGAAATGCAATGGCAGTATCCACCCACGGAGAACTGACCGTGATAAAAACATCTGCCAAATTTTGCAGCAGCACCACCAATGCGATCAGCAAGAGGATGGTCAGTCCCATGGATTTCCAGAACACACCCCGGAAGCGGGGAGAGAGAATCTGTGAAAAAGCGCGGCTGGCGGCGGAAAAAAGCATAAGAATTTGGCGTTCCGTTGGTGGCAATGGCTGGTGTTTGGAGCATTTCCTGCTACATACGGGAAGGACATAGGCATCCCTTGTCCAGTTCACAAATCAAAATTGCCAAAAATCCTGGACCTACTTATGACCGACCGTTTTGACCACCATGTGCTCGGCATCGGCAATGCCATTGTTGATGTGCTGTCTCTGACTGAAGATGACTTTCTGCTGCGAGAAGGTCTCGCCAAGGGAAGTATGAACCTTATCGACACCGCTCGGGCAGAAGAATTATATGCCCTGATGGGGGCCGCGACCGAAGCATCCGGCGGCTCAGCCGGCAACACTGTTGCGGCAATTGGCAGTCTGGGTGGCAAGGGCGCGTTTTTCGGCAAAGTGTGTGATGATACGCTGGGCCAGTTTTACCGCCATGACATGCGTGCTCTTGGCATGACATTCGATACAGAACCGCTGCCAAATGGCGGCACGCCCACGGCACGATCCATGATTCTGATCACGCCTGATGGTGAGCGCACCATGAATACTTTTCTGGGTGCCTGTGTGGAACTGGGTCCGGACGATATTGACGAACAGATTGTGGCCAACAGCGCTATTGCATATTTCGAAGGCTATCTTTGGGACCCGCCCATGGCGAAAGATGCGTTCCGCAAGGCGGCAGATATTTCTCACGCACATGGCCGCAAAGTATCCATCACCCTGTCGGATTCCTTTTGTGTGGATCGCTGGCGCGAGGAATTCCTTGGCCTGATCAAGGATGGAACGGTTGATATTCTTCTGGCCAATGAAGCCGAGATCAAAGCGCTCTATCAGACATCAGATCTGGAGACGGCGCTGAAGCTTATTCAGAAAGATTGCCCTCTTACGGCGGTAACCCATGGCGAGCAGGGCTGCTTTGTTATCAGTTCTGATGGTGGCATTGTATCGGTTCCGACCACACCTGTAGAGCGCCTGATCGACACGACAGGGGCTGGAGACATGTTCGCGGCTGGCTTTCTTTATGGTCACGCTCTGGGCCTGTCCAATGAGACAGCAGCGTCCATTGGCAATCTGGCAGCCGGTGAAGTGTTGGGTCATATTGGCCCGAGACCACAACGCAATCTCTATCAACTGGCCCAGCAGGCGGGACTTTTATAAGGCGGCTTTTAGAGCCCTGTACTGCCGAAACCACCTGAACCACGCTGGGTCTCATCCAGCGTGGAAACGCTCACAAAGTCTGCCTGCTCAGCCGGTGCAATCACCATTTGCGCAATGCGCATGCCACGGCTGATTTCAAATGGCTCCCGGCCGTGATTGATCAGCAGCACGTGTATTTCACCGCGATAATCAGCGTCTATCGTTCCAGGTGCGTTCAGAACCGTGACCATGTGTTTGGCAGCCAGACCCGACCTTGGCCGCACCTGCGCTTCAAAGCCGGCAGGCAGAGCAATCGCAATGCCAGTGGGTATGCTGGCCGCCGCCCCCGGTTCCAGAACCATTAGAGCTTCCTGCGGCGCTGCACATAGCAGATCAACGCCCGCTGCCTGTGGGCTTTGATAAGATGGCAAGGGCAGATCCGCTCCATGGGGCAGACGCATGATGTTAACCTGAACGCTCATCGAAAAAGTGCCTTGTTGAAAATGCTTCTATTGAAAGTGCTGAATAATCTCTGACACGAGACGGTCAGCCACAGCCTGTTTATCCGCCTTCGGCCAGGCATCAATCCCCTGATCGCGTATCAGGTGCACGCTGTTGGTATCACCGCCCATAACGCCTTCTTGTGACACATCATTGGCAACGAGCCAGTCGCAGCCCTTGCGCAGCCGCTTGGCGGTTGCGTGCTCGATCAGGTGATCAGTTTCTGCGGCAAAGCCAATCACCAGAGCAGGGCGCGGATCAGCTTCGCGGGCAACATGGCGCAGAATATCCGGGTTTTCCGCTAGTTCCAGCACTGGTGGTGTGCCGCTGCCATCTTTCTTTTGCTTTTGATCAACTTCACTGGCTGTCCGCCAATCGGCAACAGCTGCACACATGATTGCAATATCAGCTGGCAAAGCTTCGACAACAGCCTGCTTCATCTGGCGCGCTGTCTCGACAGCCACAACATCAACGCCGTGGGGTGTATTCAGATGAACTGGCCCTGTCACAAGCGTTACGTTGGCTCCGGCAGCATGTGCGGCTGCGGCAATGGCATAGCCCTGTTTGCCGGATGACCGGTTGGCGATATAGCGCACCGGATCAATGGGTTCATGGGTCGGCCCGGCGGTAATGAGGACGTGTTTTCCAGACAGAGGGCCATGCTGCGATGGTCTCAAAAGTCCGTCAACAGCATCCAGAATAGCAACTGGTTCAGCCATGCGCCCGGTCCCGGCCTCATTGGCTTCTGCCATTTCACCGGACATTGGCCCGACGAAATGCACACCATCTTCGGCCAACTGAGCGCGGTTGCGTTTTGTCGCTGGATGATCCCACATTTTCGGGTTCATGCCGGGCGCAATCAACACCGGTCTGTCATTTGCCAGAAGGGTGGCAGTGGCCAGGTCATCTGCCAGACCATGGGCCATTTTCGCCATCAGATCGGCTGTTGCCGGTGCAATCACCACAATATCGGCCTGCCGTGACAGGCGAATGTGACCCACATCCATTTCTTCATGGGGATCAAACAGATTGGCGTAAAGCTTGCCTTTGGCGAGGGTTGAGACGCTGAGCGGCGTTACAAATTGTTCTGCAGCTTTTGTCATGACCACGGTCACTTCGTACCCATGATCATGGGCCCGCCGGATCAGTTCCAGCGCCTTATAAGCGGCGATGCCACCTCCGATGATGAGCAGAATTTTATATTTTGTCATGACGCGAAGCTTGGTTTTCCGGTGGAGTTTCAGTCAATCAGAACACATAGGCCAGTGCAACCGCTGCTGCCGACAGCGCCATCACAACAAGCGCAATCCGCGACGTGCGGTTTTCGCGCGCCTGATAATGTGCCAGTCGCGCAAGACTTGCATCATCAAGCCGCAATCCGGCCTGAGACATGTCATCCAGAGCTTTTGAGGCATGGGCCGCCCGATCTGCCAATTGTGGTAACTCATTCAGCAATCGCCCTATGGAAGACAGGCCATTGGCCGCCTGTTCCAGCTTGGCACCTGGTCCCAGATTATCAGTCAGCCAGTCCCGCAGCACGGGTTCAGCAGCGCTCCACATGTCAAAATTGCTGTCCAGTGAGCGCGAAACGCCTTCCACCACGACCATGGTTTTCTGCAGCATCAGCAATTCGGTGCGCGCCTCCATGTCAAATAATTCGGTGATTTCAAACAGCAGGCCCAGCAGCTTGGCCATGGAAATATCCTGCGCGGACTGGCCATGAATCGGCTCGCCGACAGCGCGCAAGGCCTGGGCAAAATCCGCCACCGATTGAGTGGCAGGTACATAACCGGCTTCAAAATGCACTTCTGCAATACGCAGATAATCCCGCTTGATAAAGCCGTAGAGAATCTCGGCAAGGAACTTGCGTTCCTTGGGTCCGATGCGCCCCATAATCCCGAAATCAATCGCAACGATGCGGCTTTGTGCATCGACGAACATGTTGCCCTGATGCATATCTGCATGGAAGAAGCCGTGGTTAAGCGCATGGCGCAGAAAGATCTGAATGAGATTTGTCGCCAGCGCAGATTTGTCATGGCCGGCTTTTTCCAGCCCGTCCAGATCTGCCATTTTCAGACCATCAATCCAATCAATCGTCAGCACATCGCGCCCGGTCCGGTCCCAGTCGATGGACGGAACGGCGAACAAAGGATCATCTTGCGCAATTTCGGACATTTCCGACAGGGCCGCGGCCTCGATGCGCAAGTCCATTTCCATCGTCACGCTGCGCGCCAGCGTATCAACCACGGCAACCGGACGCAGACGTTTGGTGGATGGGTCGAGTGTCTGCACCAGTCGTGCTGCTGCATAAAAACTTTCCAGATCCTTCTGGAAACGCACGCGCACATCGGGGCGCAGCACCTTTACGGCGACTGTCTTTTCGGTTTCGCCATCGACAATGGTCGCTTTATGCACTTGCGCAATGGAAGCCGCTGCGACCGGTGCACTGAAGGTGGTGTACAGCACATCCACTGCGCGGTTCAGATTGGATGTAATGATCTGGCGTGCTGTCGCGTCAGGGAAGGGCGGCACATCATCGCGCAATTTGCCAAGGCCCTCGGCAATATCAGGGCCGACAATATCCGGCCTAGTGGCCAGAAACTGACCGAGCTTGATGTAGGATGGGCCAAGCCGGTTCAATGCCGCGTTCAGCCGGTCACCCTTGCTTTTATTATCAATACCCTTTTGTGCAATACGGTCTGCAAACCACAGGCCAAAGCGCACGGCAAGCGGCGCATCGTCTCGCGGCAGCAGGCTGAACACGCCTTCACGCGCCAGCACGAAGCCAGCTTTTACAAGGCGCAGATAGGCAAGGGGTGCTGACACAGACTGCAGGTCCTACAATTTCCAACCGGAATGAATAGCAGCGACGCCACCGGTCAGATTGCGATGAGTAACTCTGGAAAAACCCTCATCGGCAATGATCTGCTCAAAGCGTGCCTGATTGGGGAATTTTCGAATGGATTCCACCAGATATTGATAGCTGTCGCGATCATTGGCCACCAATTGGCCCATCAGCGGAATGGCGTTGAAGGAATAGGTATCATACACCTTGTCCATCACGGGAATATCGACTTTTGAAAATTCAAGACAGAGGAAGCGTCCACCGCGTTTCAGCACACGGTGCGCCTCTTTCACCGCTTGCGCCAAGCGAGGTACATTACGAATGCCAAAGGCGATCGTATAGGCGTCGAAGGACTTGTCTTCAAACGGCAATTCCTCAGCATTGCCTTCCACAAAATCCACCTGATCAGCCAGCTTTTCCTTGATCGCACGGTCTTCGCCAACACCCAGCATGGAGGTGTTTATATCACAAACAGTGATCCGCGCTTCAGCGCCAGCGCGCCGTGCAATCCGGAACGCAACATCGCCCGTGCCGCCTGCCACATCCAGCACGCGATAGGGCCGTGTTTTGGGCGGTGCCAGCATGGAAATCATGGCATCTTTCCACACCCGGTGCAGACCGGCAGACATGAAGTCATTCATCAGATCATAGCGCGAAGCAACCTTGTGAAACACATCATTCACACGCTCCTGCTTGTATCCGCGCGCAACGGCTTCATAGCCGAAGGACGTTTCCATTCCGGCCGGATCAACTACGGTCTCTGGCGATTCTGGCGATTTCGCATCTATTGGCATGATAGGTCTGTTTCATGTCTGTGTGGGTGTGTATTCATCTCAAGGCTCATATATAGCAAATTTAACGCATCACCATGCAAAACTGACAACAAACTTTAGGGGACATCTTGCCCGAATTGCCAGAAGTTGAAACGGTTCGGCGCGGTCTGCAGCCGGTTCTGGAACATAAATGCATAAAGCGTTTGGAACAGCGCCGCCCAAATCTGCGCTTTCCGTTCCCGGAGAATTTTGCAGAGCGTGTTGAAGGTCAGCGCATTACCTCCCTTGGACGGCGCGCCAAATATCTTTTGGCAGACCTGACCGATGGCGATGTTCTGGTTATGCATCTGGGCATGTCCGGTTCATTTCGCATTGAAGTGCCGGAGGGCATGGACGTTCCTGGAGCTTTTCACCATGAGCGCTCAAAAATCAGTGCCCATGATCATGTGGTGATCCACATGGAGGATGGAACCACGATCACCTATAATGATCCGCGCCGTTTTGGTTTCATGCTGTTGATACCGCGCGCGCAAATTGCCGAACATAAGCTGTTTTTGAAAATGGGCATTGAACCGCTGGGCAACTCTTTGACGCCTGCCTATCTGGCAGAACGATTCAAGGGCCGAACCACGAACCTGAAAGCGGCCTTGCTGGATCAGAGCAATGTGGTCGGGCTTGGCAATATTTATGTGGCGGAGGCGCTGTGGCGGGCTGGCCTGTCGCCCAAACGCAGCGCTGGCAGTTTGGTGACCAAGGCCGGACGACCGACAAAACATCTGGAGCCGCTGATTGAGATCATTCAGGCCGTCCTGAGCGAGGCCATTGAAGCTGGTGGTTCTTCTTTGCGCGATCATGCCCAGACCGACGGGAGCCTCGGTTATTTTCAGCACCGGTTTTCAGTCTATGATCGCGAAGCAGTGGAGTGCCAGCGCGATGGCTGTAGCGGTACAATTGAAAAATTCACCCAGAATGGGCGATCCACCTATTGGTGTCCGTCCTGTCAGCGTTAACCGCTGTCTGATCCACGCACTGACTGCTTCAGGGGAATGACCGGCGTTGGCGGGTCTGGTTTTTTGACCGCCGGTTGAATTTCTATTTCACCAACTTCCAGATCTTCAATGCGTTGGCTGCGCCGAACTACCTTGTTGGTGGAAATCAGAATATCGTCAATGTCCTTATTGGCCTGACGGAAGTGGGTTTGCAGCTTGTTGACGCGATCATCAAGCCGAAGCGTATCATCACGCAGGGCCGCGACTTCCGCTTGAATGACATGGGCCAGTTCCCGCATGCGGGCATCTTTCAAAATGGCCTGTACCACTTGAATCGACAGCATCAGCAGCGATGGTGAAACGATCACGATGCGGGACCGTTGCGCCTTTTTGACAAGATCTTCAAATTGTTCGTGAATGGCCGCAAAGACCGATTCCGAGGGCACGAACATGAACGCTGTATCCTGGGTTTCACCCTTGATGAAATACTTGTCCGCGATCGCTTTGATATGCACATCCACATCTTGCTTGAAACGGCTCGTGGCGTGTTTCTGTGCTTGCAAATCCGGAGCGTCCTGCAACAGATTATAGGCTTCCAGCGGAAATTTGGCATCAATCACAAGGCTGGGTGAATCATTTGGCATGAACACAAGACAGTCTGGCCGTGTGTTGTTGGTCAGGGTGGATTGGAAGGAATAGGCGCCATTCGGCAGCCCGTCGGCAACAATCGTCTCCATCCGCATCTGGCCAAAAGCACCACGTGTTTGCTTGTTGGCCAGAATCTGCTGCAATTGCACCACCTGGCCGGACAACTCGGTAATATTGGTTTGCGCCCGGTCGATGACGGCCAGCCTTTCCTGCAATTTGGAAAGGCTCTCCTGAGTTCCCTTGCTGCTTTCGCTGACAGAGCTGTTAAGGCGCTGGCCCATGCCATCAAGCCGCTCATTGACGCCACGCATCAACTCGCTTTGCCGGTTTGACAGCACATCCGACATGGTGCGCACCTGACCGGTAATCTCGCTCTGGGTGCGCGACATATCGAGCAATCGGGTTTCCAACTCCTGCGCTCGGCGCTGGGCGTCTTCTACCACTCTTGCCTGCGCCGCTCGCGTTTTGCTTTGTGAGCGCAGCAGCAGCCAGGCGAACAGGACAAGCGCCACCGCACCGGCGATCAGCAGATCGCGGCCAATGATAATGGTGTCACCAAATTGAAAAATGGGCTCAAGCATGGCCTTTCATATCTGATTCGCCGCCGCTTGTGGCAAACTGCATTGACCAGCCTGCCGCAATTCCTTATCTCGTCCTTGAATAAAGAAGGACAAGACGATGGCAGTTAAGAATCTGGTCATCTTGCCGGATGATCAACTGCGCAGAATCTCGAAGCCGGTTGTTGATTTTGGCGGTGATCTGCAGACGCTTTTGGAAAACATGCTGGAAACCATGTATGACGCGCCGGGCATTGGCCTGGCCGCGATCCAGATTGGTGTGCCAAAAAGAGTTGTAACGGTTGATTGCTCCCGCGAAGAAGACGAGCCCAAAAACCCGATCTTCCTGATCAACCCGGAAGTCATCTGGACATCGGAGGAAACCTCCATCTATGAGGAGGGCTGTCTGTCTATTCCAGAGTATTTTGAGGAAGTGACACGGCCAACTGCGTGCAAGGTTCAGTATTATGATCGCACCGGCAAACAGCAGGAGCTGGAAGCCGATGGTTTGCTGGCCACCTGTTTGCAGCACGAAGTGGACCACCTTAACGGCGTGCTGTTTATCGACTATATATCAAAACTGAAGCGGGACCGGGTGGTGAAAAAATTCACCAAGGCGCTGAAACAGAAATCCGCCTGACGGGCTGGAAACCAGGGACTATTCACCATGCCATTGCGCGTTGTTTTTATGGGCACGCCGGATTTTGCGGTCGGCCCTCTCATGCAGATCGTGGGAGCCGGGCATAATGTGGTTGCCTGCTACAGCCAGCCGCCGCGCAAAGCGGATCGTGGTATGGAATCGCGAAAATCTCCGGTTCAAAAAATGGCAGAATCTTTCAATATTCCAGTTGAGACACCAACAACGTTGAAAGACAGCATTGCCCAGACGATTTTCAAAAGTCACAAGGCCGATGTGGCAGTGGTTGTGGCCTATGGACAGTTATTACCAAAACACATTTTGCTGGCGCCCAGACATGGTTGCCTCAATCTTCATGCCTCCAAATTGCCGCGCTGGCGCGGCGCAGCGCCTATCCAGCGCTCTCTGATGACCGGTGATACAGAAACCGCAGTCGCGGTGATGAAAATGGACGAGGGCCTGGACACTGGCGCAATTGCCATGGAAGAGATCGTTGCCATCGACCCGAATATGACGGCTGGCGATTTGCATGATCAATTGTCGATCATTGGAAGTGATATTATTCTGGAAGCACTTGAGCAGCTTGAAACAAAAGCGCTGTCCTTGCGGGAACAGAAGAAAACCGGCGTGACTTACGCCAACAAGATCTCCAAATATGAAACCCGCATCAAATGGAGCCGTAACGCCAAGGATGTTCACAACCACATTCGGGGCATTTCCCCGTTTCCTGGCGCCTGGTGTGAATTTGAATCAGGTGGACAGAAAGAACGGTTGAAGGTTCTGCGTTGCGTTAAAATGGAAGGCGAAGGCGTTCCCGGTGAAATCTTGGACGATCAAATGACCATTGCCTGCGGCAAGGGTGCGGTCCGATTGGAGGAAGTCCAACGGGCAGGCAAAAGACCCATGAGCGCGGAAGAGTTCCTGAACGGCGCGCCAATCAGCAAGGGCGCGGTTCTCCTTTAGAGCTTTTCTTGTTTATACGGAAACGTTTGACCGGACTTGCGCGTTTGCTGGCAAGGCACAGGCCACGCGCTGGTCTTTACGACCACAAGTGGGCTGTAACGATGTCCAGCGATCTCGCAAATCCGGCCTCCGGTGACCCAGAACAGCCCACCAGCAGCGTTAGCCAGCTTGCCCGATGCGCCGCATCGCGCTGCGCTGACTGCCTTGCGGGATGAACTGTTTTGGGTCATCAAATAATTCCGTATAAACAAGAAAGGCTCTAGGGCCTGGACTCTAGAACCTGGACCCATGCAATGCCACGCTACAAGCTCACAATTGAATATGATGGCGCGACCTATTTCGGTTGGCAGCGTCAACCGAACAGGCCGTCCGTTCAGGCCACTCTGGAACAGGCCGTTCTGAAATTCTGCTCCGAGGAAGTCACTGTTCGCGGTGCGGGACGCACGGATGCAGGGGTGCATGCGGCAGGCCAGATTGCCCATCTCGATCTGTCAGAACCCCATACGACCGACACTGTGCGTGATGCCCTGAACTTTCATCTGAAGCGCGAGCCGATTGTGATATTGGGCGTTGACCTGGTGGACGATGCATTCGACGCTCGGTTTTCCGCGACAAAACGCCATTATCTGTACCGCATCCAAAGCCGTCGCGCACGGAGCATTCTGAAAGAGGGACGCGTCTGGTGGGTGCCCAAACAACTGGATGCCGAGGCTATGCATGCTGCAGCCCAATTGCTTGTGGGCCACCATGATTTCACAACATTTCGCGCAACCAAATGTCAGGCTAAAAGCCCGAGTAAAACTGTCGATCTGATCGATGTCCGAGCTGCTGGTGGCGAAATTCACATTCGTGTCTCCGCTCTGTCATTTCTGCACAATCAGATACGTTCTTTCGCCGGCTCACTAAGGCTGGTGGGTGAGGGGGGGTGGACAGCAGATGACCTGCAAGCGGCGCTTGATGCCAAAAACCGGCGCGCCTGCGGCCCGGTCGCACCGCCTTGGGGGCTATATCTGGAAGGCGTTGATTATGACAAAAAAGACGCTGATGTGTCGCCACAGGTGACATGATGGATTGGGCAATACGTTCATACCAAGAACGTAGCGCCGTCAGGTGCTGGTCCGTGCCAGATAGACTGTTTGAACAAAGTCCTTGTTCTGCAGCGGATTGAAAAAAGTCACGGTTTCAGCGCTCGCACTGTCAAAAATACTGGCCAGTCTTGCGGTAAACGACTCATCGGGCAGATCATTAGACCACAAGCCAAACACGCCGCCGGGTTTCAGATGCGTGCTCAGCTTTTGCAAACCTTGCGGTTCATAAAATGAGGCATTTTGCGGATCGAGCAGAAACTCCGGTGAATGATCGATATCAACAAGGACAGCATCAAACTTTCGCGCTGGCACCGCAGGGTCAAACCCTTCTTTTGACGCGGCCATGGCAAAGAAATCACCTAGTTCAAACCGGTTGCGCGCATCTGCTGTCAGTTCCGGTCCCAGCGGCAGCAAGCCATCCTGATGCCAGTCAATAATGGCCTGCAAGGCATCAACGACAATCAGCGAACTGACACGCTTATCTTCGAGCACTGCCTGCGCTGTGTACCCAAGGCCAAGGCCACCCACCACAACGTCAAGATTGTCGCCATTCAAAAGTGCCAATCCCAGATCAGCCAGCGCAATTTCCGATGCGGTGAAGCGGTCCGACATCAGAAATTCTTCGCCCAGTTTAATCTCAATCACATCTGCTTTGAGCACCGGGTCGCGACGGCGGCGCAGGCTCAACTCTCCGATGGGTGTCGGCTGAAAGGCAAGTTCTTCAAAGGAAAGGCTCATGGGTTTGCCTTTCTCGGGCAAGTATGAATTTCAGGAAAAATATGTGTCCAGAAAGCTACGATAAATCCGCGTCAATTGGTCCACATCATCAAGATCAACGCATTCGTCAACCTGATGCATGGTCTGGCCCACCAGGCCAAACTCCACCACCGGACAGTAATTTTTGACGAATCGGGCATCAGACGTACCGCCGCCGGTAGACAGTTCCGGCTTGCGGCCAGTGACTGAAAGAACGGCATCCGACAGAGCATCGATCAAAATATCAGACCGGGTCAGAAAACTGTCTGACAGATTGCCGATGAATTTTTGATCATAGGAAATCGGGCTCTTGTCAGTGCTGCGGAAGCGGTTGTCCAACACCGCTTGATCCAATCTCTTCTTCAACTCCGCGGCAATTGTTTCCGGCGTCCATTCATCATTGAAGCGCACATTGAAGAGAGCCGAAATACTGGCCGGGGTCACATTGGAGGTCTCGTTGCCAGCATCAATGCTGGTGATTTCCAGATTGGTTGGCTGGAAGCGCTCATTGCCGCTATCAAGCGGTGGGTCCATCAAGGCACCCAACAGCCCGACAATGCTGCGCACCGGATTATCCGACAAATGCGGATAGGCCACATGCCCCTGTATGCCGGTCACCGTCAGGCGTCCTGTAATCGAGCCGCGTCGGCCGATCTTGATGGCGTCACCTACAACCGACGGATTGGTTGGCTCGCCTACAATACAGTGATCGAAATGTTCGCCCTTATCCGCGCACCATTGCAGCAGTTTGACGGTACCATTCACCGCCGGACCTTCTTCATCGCCGGTGATCAAGAATGATATTTTGCCTTTAAAACCGGGCGTATCTTCCAAAAAACCAAGGGCAGCCGCTGCAAAACAGGCAATGCCGCCCTTCATATCAACGGCGCCGCGCCCATACAGAATATTATCTTTGATCTCGCCTTCAAAAGGCCCGTGCGTCCAGGCAGACAGATCACCCGGCGGCACAACATCAGTGTGCCCGGCAAACACGAAATGAGGTCCGCCACTGCCGATGGTCGCATAGAGATTTTCAATTGTGGGCGTGTCCACATCTTCAAAGCTTGGACGCGCAACTGAAAATCCAGCCGGTTCCAGCAGCGTTTGCAGGGCCGTTAGTGCCCCACCTTCTTCAGGCGTGACAGAGGGACATTTGATCAGGTCTTGAAGAATGCTGGTGGCGGATTTTTGGGACATAATTGATGGAACTCAAATGAAACCGGATGAAAGCTGCTAGCGTCTGTCCCCTGATGAAAGAGGCGTCTTTTATCTTGGCGGAACCATGCCGTATTTGTTTGGCTCATTATTTCCCTTCAGCAGTCCAAGCAGAAGAAAGGCCAGCAGGCCAATAGCTGGAAACAGAAACACGCAGGCAACAATGCCGGGCCAACCCAGATCATGCAGTCGTTTTACCGAAATGGCAAAAGTCACATAGAGTGACGCGATCATAATCATGAAAAACGGCGCCATCATTGCATCGGGCAGGAGAATCTCTCCATCGCTGGACAATTCGATTGAACCGGCAAATAACATGCGAAAGGCCACAAGCGAGATACCCAGCAAAAACGCATTGGCCCACCAATACTCTTCCCGGTTCATGCGTCCGGAAAACTTGAGCATGGCCCAAAGAACATTATGTATCTGGTTGCTGCGCTCTGGAGTCTGCTGGTCTGCCATTGGCTATTTGTTCCTGTTGAAGCGCGCCTGTGTACAAGGCGGATTAAATCTGCTTTCGTGCGTTTGTCCCTTGCTAAACCCAATCCTGAATCAAAACAAGAAACCCGCATCACACATACCCGAATCTTGGTGTATGTGCCTGCAATCCGCCGCAATTCAGTCGCTAGGTTCCGGCAAAGGAAGTTCCGTTGGGCGTTATGCAATTGATGAAAAGATTTATCTGCTTGGCGCTGCTGTTGCCACTGGTGGGGTGCGCCTCGCTTGGGTCAACGGGCACCGGCCCTCAAATAACCGGCAGTGTTAAGACGGAACACATTCTTGTGGCGACCACACGCGCCCGTTCGGCTGAAGGGGACCAGTTTTTCTCTGGGGAACGCGCCGACCTTGATCATGCGGCTGTCTTTGTTTCCATACCGTCAGGTCACCAGCCAGGCGCTTTGGAGCGCCCGCGTTACGGCCAGCCCTCTGCGGACCGGCATTTCGTCATTCGCGACCGCACTTATCTGAACAGCAGTGAGATATTCTCACAAGCGGTCAATGCCGAGATTGCAACACGGGAAAACAGCGACCGCGATGTTTTGCTGTTTGTGCATGGCTACAATACCGGCTTTTCCGACAGTGTCATGAGATTCGCCCAATTCGCGCATGATTCAGGCTTTCAGGGAACTCTGGTTTTATTCACATGGGCTTCTCGGGGAAGTCCGCTGGAATATTTCTATGACCGTGAAAGCGCGACAATCGCGCGTGACGGATTGGAAAAAACCCTGACACTTCTGGCCGGTACAAATGCGCGCAAAGTCCACATCATGGCCCATTCCATGGGCAATTGGGTTGCAATGGAAAGCCTGCGGCAGTTGCAGATCGCTGGCAATCCGACCCTCGGCGGCAAGATGGGAGAAGTGGTGCTGGCCTCGCCCGATATTGATGTTGGCGTGTTCAAGGCGCAGATGCAGCGGCTCGGCCGCCCTGAAAAGCCTTACAATCTCCTGGTTTCCAAAGATGATCGTGCGCTTAGTCTGTCGCAAAGACTGTCCGGCAATCAGCCACGCATCGGCAATTATGCTCAGGATACGGAAATCGCAGATCTTGGTATCATCGTCTATGATCTGACCAGCGTGAAATCGGATGATTCCCTACGCCATGGCAAGTTCGCGCAGGCCCCGGAAATTGTGCAACTCCTTGGCGGCCGGTTAAATGAAGGCAGTCAGTTCGCCACAAATGATGTGCGGTTTTCTCATCGCCTGCAAACCCTGACGCGCAATATTGGTCAGGTTGTCGCCACCACCGGTGATATCGTCATTCACACGCCTCACACAGTGCTGACACGGCCCGACGAAATCCTGACGGCTCCCATTGAGGTGTTTGGCAACACTGTCAAATCTGTTCGATGAATGGGGTCGTTTTCAATTCGATGCGACAAGTATCGAAATGGTGCTTCCAACCGCTCACCAGTTGAAATAAGTGCCAGCGAATCAACGGCAGGCTCGCCTGCGACACAGGTTGAATTCCACAACAAAGACTTTTGAAACCCCACACAGAACGCACAAGACCCCGTTGTGCTTAGCCACATTTTCACACCCGGAATTCTTTACATTCAAAAAAAAGAATGTAATGATGTGTGCACGAAATTCGGCGTTGAAATACGCTGAACAATGTTTGTGACACAGGGGAGGACCTGATGTGAGCGATCAGAAAAACCGCCAGAATGCAGGCACGGATGTGCAGCAGGATGGTTCAGGGTCGAATCCCATAAAAGGGACGTCCCGCCGCAGTTTTCTGCGAGCTGGCGCTGCCTCTTCGCTGGCTATGGGCGCAGGCCTTCTGACCGGACAAAAGGCTGTTGCTGCCGGTGCTGGTGACCCCGCAATACTGGAACTCCAGGACTGGAACCAGTATCTTGGTGAGGGCGTTGACGCGCGCCCATACGGCACGCCCTCACCATTTGAAGAACAGGTCGTACGACGCAATGTCCCATGGCTGACGGCTGACCCGGTTTCTTCGGTGAATTTCACGCCATTGCATGATCTGGATGGGATCATCACACCAAACGGGCTTTGCTTCGAGCGCCACCATGCGGGCATTGCCGAGGTGGATCCGGCACAGCATCGTTTGATGATCCACGGCATGGTGGACAAGCCTCTGGTCTTCACCATGGAAGATCTGAAGCGCTTCCCCAGAGAAAATCATGCCTACTTTCTGGAATGCGCCGCCAATTCCGGGATGGAGTGGCGTGGCGCTCAATTGAATGGCTGCCAGTTCACCCACGGCATGGTGCACAATGTCATGTATACCGGCGTCCGATTGAGCCATTTGCTCGCGGAAGCTGGCGTTAAGCCCAAAGGCAGCTGGCTCCTGGCAGAAGGCGCTGACAGCTCCACCATGACACGCTCCATCCCCATGGAAAAAGCTCTGGAGGATTGTCTGGTCGCCTTCGCCATGAATGGTGAAGCCTTGCGACCGGAACAGGGTTATCCGGTTCGGCTGGTGGTTCCCGGTTGGGAAGGCAATATGTGGGTCAAATGGCTCCGCCGTCTCGAAATTGGCGATGCGCCTTGGCAGCATCGCGAGGAAACCTCAAAATACACCGATCTGATGGCTGATGGCCGGGCCAGACGCTTTACCTGGGTCATGGATGCAAAATCCGTCATCACCAATCCCTCGCCACAAGCACCGTTGATGCACGACAAGGGCCAGACCGTTTTGACCGGGCTTGCCTGGTCGGGAAGGGGAACCATTGCCCGTGTAGACGTAAGTCTGGACGGCGGCAAAAATTGGCACACGGCGCGGCTGGACGGTCCAAGCCTTGATAAATCGCTGCACCGCTTTTATTTCGATTTCAACTGGGACGGACAGCCGCTTTTGCTGCAGTCGCGAGCCATTGATTCCACAGGCTATGTGCAGCCCACCAAATCGGCCTTGCGATCCGTACGTGGTGAAAACTCGATTTACCACAATAACGGCATCCAGACCTGGCATGTCAAAGCCCCGGGGGAGGTGGAAAATGTCGAAGTTTCTTAAGGCATCGATTGCAACCCTGCTGCTGAGCTCCGTTACCCTGCCTGCTTTTGCTGAAGGCCTGGGCCTTGGCCGCGTCGCCAGCGAGGACGAAATTGCCGCGTGGGACATTGATGTGCGGCCGGATGGAATGGGACTTCCGCAAGGCTCCGGCACGGTCACCGAAGGCGAAGAAGTGTTCGCGGAACGCTGCGCCGCCTGTCACGGGGATTTCGGCGAAGGCGTGGATCGCTGGCCGGTTCTGTCGGGTGGGCAGGACAGCCTGACCGATGATCGACCTGTCAAGACAATCGGCTCCTACTGGCCCTATTTGTCGACGGTTTATGACTACATCAACCGGGCGATGCCATTTGGCGAATCCCAGTCACTGACACCGGACGAGATTTACGGCATCACGGCCTATCTGCTCTATATGAACGATATCGTGACGGATGAAGAATTTGAGTTGTCCAAACAGAATTTTGCGTCGGTGCGCATGCCCAATGAGGACAATTTCTTCTTTGATCCAAGGCCGGATACGCCAATTTTCAAAGCTGATGATCCTTGCATGAGTGATTGCAAGCCCGAGGTTACTGTGACCAGCCGCGCACGCATTCTGGACGTGACACCTGATGCGGAAGAAGGCGGATCTGGTTCCATCGACTGATTGCCGTTTTTGAGGGCCGGGATCAGCTGACCGAGCCAGGCGCAAATGTTTTCGCGCCTGCCATCTGTTTTTAGTTATCTGTATTTGATTGGCACGATTTGCCGATCAGGCAAACAGAAGAGAATCAGCTTTTGCGGCGGACCCGTACTACGACTTCAACACGGGTGATTTCCATGCCTTCTGGTGGTTCCGGCAGCATGCCCACGGTGAAAGTCTGTGCGGGGATATCAATGACCTTTTGATCATCTTCCACATAGAAATGGTGATGATTGTCGACATTGGTGTCGAAATAGGTTTTCGACCCATCAACCGGCACTGCGCGCAGCAGGCCTGCATTGGTGAATTGATGCAGCGTATTGTAGATGGTTGCCAGAGAAACCTTGATGCTCCGGTTTTCCGCTTCTTCGTGCAGTGCTTCAGCGCTGATATGGCGGTGACCCTTGGAAAACAGCAGTTCCGCCAATGCTACACGCTGGCGGGTGGGGCGCAGATCATGGTCGCGCAACAGGTTTACAACACCCGTTTCGACCAGCTCTTCCTGGATGTCAGCTTCGCATTGTGTTTCAAAACCGGCCATCGGCCACTTACCTTTTTAATTAACCTGCCTGAACAATAGGCATTTTGCCGTCAAACCGCAAGGATTTGCTGCATCCGCGAAATGGCATTTCTCTATGCGTTTGCGCCAGAACAAGTCTTTTCGTTGGCACATGCTTGTGTTAACGACAGCTATATTTAGGTGGTGTCTTCACATCATCGATACGTCTTAATGCCAGAGAAAGAGTTTAAGTGAGCGATAATCAAACGTCAGGCGACACGCCAATCACCCGGCCATCTTCATTTGATAAGGCTGCCCTGCTGGAATGCGGTCATGGCCGCCTTTATGGGCCGGGCAATGCCCAGCTCCCGCTGCCGCCTATGCTGATGTTCGACCGCATCACGGCCCTTTCCGAAGAAGGTGGCGCGAATGACAAAGGCCTCATTCGAGCTGAATTCGATATAAATCCTGAACTCTGGTTTTTTGGCTGCCACTTTGAAGGTGACCCTGTTATGCCGGGTTGTCTTGGACTGGATGCCATGTGGCAGCTTTTGGGCTTCTATCTTGGCTGGCTCGGCGAGCCAGGTCGTGGCCGCGCCATTTCGGTTGGCGAAGTAAGGTTTTCCGGCATGGTAACACCGGACGTAAAGCTCATTGAGTATGGGATCGAAATTAAACGCGTCATGCGCTCTCGCCTGAAATTAGGCATCGCTGACGGCTGGTTAAAAGCCGATGGTGAGACTATCTTTCATGCAAAGGATTTGCGGGTCGCTCTGTTCCAGACCGAAGCGTAAGTCGTAATTTTTGATCGTTACAAGGAGCCGAACCATGAAACGCGTCGTCGTTACCGGCATGGGCATTGTGTCCTCAATTGGCAATAATAAAGCAGAAGTTCTGGACAGCCTTAAAAACGCTCGTTCGGGCATTACCCATTCAGAAGAATATGCCGAACTGGGCTTTCGCTGCCATGTTCATGGCAAGCCAACCCTTGATCCGTTTACAATGGTGGACCGGCGTGCTGCCCGTTTCATGGGCCTGGGTTCCGCTTGGAACTGGGTTGCCATGCAGGAAGCCATTGAGGATTCCGGGCTGGAACAAGGCGATATCTCAAATCCACGTACTGGCATCATCATGGGGTCAGGCGGCCCCTCCACGAAGTCGGTTATTGAGGCGGCTCAATTAACGGTCGAGAATAAATCGCCCAAGCGCATAGGGCCATTCACTGTGCCCAAAGCCATGTCGTCCACAGCGTCGGCAACTTTGGCGACACCTTACAAGATTATGGGCGTCAATTATTCGATTTCGTCCGCCTGTGCCACGTCCAACCACTGTATTGGCAACGCCTATGAGACGATCCAGGTTGGCAAACAGGATATTGTCTTTGCTGGCGGCAGCGAAGATTTGCACTGGTCCATGTCCAATCTTTTCGACGCCATGGGCGCGATGACCAGCAAGCACAATGATACGCCGCAAACAGCTTCCCGCGCCTATGATGCGACACGCGATGGATTTGTTATCGCCGGTGGTGCCGGTGTACTGGTTCTGGAAGAACTGGAACATGCCAAGGCACGCGGTGCCAAAATCTATGGCGAGATTGTCGGCTATGGTGCAACGTCTGACGGCCACGACATGGTCGCACCATCTGGTGAAGGCGCTGTGCGATGCATGCAACAGGCACTGGCGACTGTTGAGGGTACGGTTGATTACATCAATACCCACGGCACATCCACGCCGGTTGGTGACCGGAAGGAAATCGGCGCTATCAAGGAAGTCTTCGGAGAAAACATTCCCTTCATTTCTGCAACAAAGTCACTGACGGGCCATTCGCTTGGGGCGACTGGTGTGCAGGAATCGATCTACTGCCTGATGATGATGGAAAACAGCTTCATGGCAGAAAGCGCGCACATCACCGAGCTTGATCCTGAGTTTGAGGGTGTTCCAATTCTGCGCGAGCGTAAGGACACGGAAGTCCAGATTGCACTGACCAATTCATTTGGCTTTGGCGGTACCAACGCAACGCTCGTTTTCCGCCGTGATGTGTAAGAGGGGCTAAAGTGACTGAGACAACAACGGAAATGCCGCGGTCGGCCGCTGGCCTGATGCGTGGTAAACGTGGTCTGATAATGGGTGTCGCAAACGATCATTCCATTGCCTGGGGGATTGCAAAGGCTTTGCATGCTGAGGGCGCAGAGCTCGCCTTTACCTATCAAGGAGAGGCTTTCGGGCGTCGGGTCAAACCGCTGGTGGAAAGTGTCGGATCAGACATGCTGATCCCGTGCGATGTGGAAGATCTGGACAGTGTGGACGGTGTGTTTGACACATTGAAGGAAAATTGGGGCACCATTGATTTTCTCGTGCACGCCATTGCCTTTTCCGACAAGAATGAGCTGAAGGGAAAATACGCAGATACCAGCCGGGACAATTTTTCCAAGACCATGGTGGTTTCCTGCTTCTCCTTCACAGAGATTGCAAAACGCGCAGCTGATATCATGCCAGATGGCGGGGCGCTTCTGACGCTCACCTATGGTGGGGCAAGCCGTGTTATGCCGAACTACAATGTGATGGGAGTCGCCAAGGCGGCTCTGGAAGCCTCTGTGCGGTATCTGGCCGGAGATTTTGGATCACAAGGCGTACGCGTTAATGCAATTTCTGCAGGGCCGGTGCGCACATTGGCGGGTGCCGGTATTGCGGATGCGCGTTTGATGTATGATTTTCAGGAAAAGAACTGCCCGCTGCAGCGCAATGTAACCATTGAAGATGTCGGTGGCAGTGCGCTCTATTTGCTTTCGGATTTATCGCGTGGCGTCACCGGTGAGATCCACTTTGCGGATAGCGGATACAACATATTGTCTATGCCCAGACTTGAAGAGCTGAAAGCCATGAAGTCCTAGAACACAACGAATCTGCGGCATTCCAGCACCATGTCGGCTTAAAATGCCGGGTAACCACACTTGTGTTGCGACTTTGGTTGGGTTTTGTGCGCAAAAGTCTTGCCCGTTACGGGAATCAAGCCCATATTGCACTGCACTATGAATATTGATCTCTCCCGGAACACAAAGGCTGTAACACGTGCCCTTCTATCACTGGTATGAAATGAGTCACGCCGCCTTCGCACCCTTGCGCGCAGTCGCTGATGCAACAAAGCTCTATTACGACAATCCTCTCAATCCCCTGTCCCACAGCGCATTTGGAAAGAATATTTCCGCTGGCTGTGAGCTGTTTGAGCGCTCCACCAGGCGTTATGGAAAGCCCGAGTTCGGTCTTGAAACAACAGAGATTGACGGCATTGAAGTTCCGGTTATCGAAAAAACCGTATGGGCCCGACCGTTTTGCAATCTGGTGCGCTTTGAGCGTCCCAACCCAACCCGCCGTAAAACAGCAGCACCAGAACCGAAGCTGTTGATCGTAGCGCCCATGTCTGGCCACTATGCGACCTTGTTGCGCGGCACAGTCGAGACCATGCTGCCCCATTACGATGTCTATGTGACCGACTGGATCGATGCGCGCGCTGTTCCCATGGCAGACGGTAGTTTCGATCTGGATGACTATATTGATTATCTCATTCAGATTTTTGGCGTTTTGGGAAAAGGCGCACATGTCATGGCCGTTTGTCAGCCATCTGTGCCCGTTCTGGCAGCTGCCGCTCTTATGGATGAAGCCGATCACCCCGCCTTGCCAGCCTCAATAGTCTTGATGGGCGGTCCAATTGACACCAGGATCAACCCGACCGCTGTCAACAAGATGGCGGAAGAGAAGGATTTGTCCTGGTTTGAGCAGAATGTGGTGATGACAGTGCCATTTCCGCATCCCGGATTCATGCGCACAGTCTATCCCGGTTTCCTGCAATTGACCGGTTTCATGTCCATGAATCTCGACCGGCATCTCGATGCCCACAAAGAGTTCTTCAATCACCTTGTGGATGGTGATGGGGATTCTGCAGATAAGCACACCGAGTTTTACGATGAATATATGGCGGTCATGGATCTGACCTCGGAATTCTATCTTCAGACCGTTGATGCTGTCTTCATCAAGCATTCCCTGCCAAAAGGCGAGTTAACCTATCGTGGTCACCTGGTAGATCCCTCAGCCATTCATCGCATCGCCCTGATGACTGTCGAAGGCGAAAACGACGACATTTCCGGTGTTGGTCAGACAGAAGCGGCACACACGCTGTGCACCAATCTGCCCGAAGATATGCGTGCGCATTACATGCAGCCGAAAGTCGGTCATTTTGGTGTTTTCAACGGCTCCCGCTTTCGTTCGGAAATTGCACCGCGCATTCGTGATTTTACCGCCACCCATAGCGAACGCCTGTCTTCTGTGAACGCAGCGCCGCCGGCACCAAAGTTGACAGAAGCGGCTAAACCCGCACCAAAGTTGACAGCAGCAGCCAAACCCGCACCAAAGTTGACAGCAGCAGCCAAACCCGCCCCAAAGGTGACAGCAGCAGCCAAACCCGCACCAAAGGCGACAGCAGCGGCTAAACCCGCACCAAAGGCGGCAGCAGCAGTTAAACCCGCACCAAAGGCGACAGCAGCGGCTAAACCCGCACCAAAGGCGACAGCAGCTGCTAAACCTGCACCAAAGGCGACAGCAGCGGCTAAACCGACCGCAACCGCCAAAAAGCCGCCTGCGGTTGCTCAAAAAGCACCAGCACCGGCTAAAACGCCGGTCGCGGCGGCAAAAAGCGCGCCTGTTGCCGCTAAAACCCGCAAAGCGGCACCAGAGAACGTTGCGGCAAAACCAAAAAATGATTTGGCGAGCTTGCTGCTTTCAAAACCGCAGGGCGCAGCTGATGATCTGAAGAAGATTTTAGGTGTGGGGCCGAAGCTGGAAAATACACTGAACCAGACTGGTATCTTCCATTTCGCCCAGATTGCACGTCTCAGTCAGAAGGCAATCGATGAGTTGGACGACAAGCTGGCATTTAAAGGCCGGGTTGCGCGTGATAAATGGGTTGAGCAGGCAAAAGCGCTTAGCGGTGCTTCTGCGAAAGATGAAACTGTCGGCTGACAATGCTGTTTGCACGCAAACAGAAAAAATCGGAGCCTGTCGAGATTTCGCTGCGTCACGGGGACCAGACCATTGCGGTTGAATTGCGTCCCAATCCGCGTGCACGACGCTACATTCTAAAGCTTGATGCCAAGAACAGAAAAGCCATTGTGACTGTCCCCAAAGGGGGCAGTCGCAAGCAGGCGGAACGCTTCGCCCGCGAGCAAGCGGGCTGGATTGTCGAGCGGCTGGATAGGCTGGAAGAACCGCTTCCCTTTGCCCCCGATGTTCTGCTGCCACTGCGGGGCGTCGAGCATCGGCTTGTGGCGACGGGTGCAAGCCGTGGCCTGGTCAAGGTAGTTGCAGCGGACCCTTTCGACGAACTGCACGTAGCAGGTGCGCCGGATCATTTTGGCCGCCGTGTACAGGATTACCTCAAAAGTGAGGCGCTGAAGGATTATCGTCGTCTGGTCGCACATCATGGCAAAGCGCTTGGCGTACAGGCAAGCGCCATAAGGCTGCGTGACGGCAAGAGCCGTTGGGGATCATGTTCATCCAACAAGACCCTCAGTTTCTCCTGGCGATTGATCCTGGCGCCACCAGAGGTGCTGGATTATCTCGTCGCTCATGAAGTGTCGCATTTGAGGGAAATGAACCACGGCGCTCAATTCTGGGCTCATGTGGCCGCGCTGTGTCCGCAATACAAAACCCATCAACAATGGCTGCGGACAGAGGGAACCCAGCTTTGGCGGTATGGGTTAAGCGTTTGATCCCGAAGCGGTAACACGTTCATGTGGGTCCTCGGAACAAGTCCGAGGACGACGGGGCAGAGGGTAACAAGGCCTGGTTGGTGGAAATGCCGGGTATCGGAAAGGGCTGGGCCAGCGTTGGCAATAAGCCAACTACGGCCCACCCGACCCGTCATTCTCGGACTTGTTCCGAAAATCTAAACCCGTTCCCCATCAACCCGCGCAAGCAAGCGCGCGCAGCAAAGGCTTACCCGCGCAATTGCCCGCCAGTTGCCTTTTCCACCGATGCGACAATGGCAGAACTGACAGCAGAAATATCCTCATCTGTCAGCGTCTTGTCACGCGGTTGCAGGGTCACTTCAATCGCTACCGATTTTTGACCGGCTCCCATACGCTCGCCTTCATAGACGTCGAAAATCGAGACACTCTGGATCAACTTCTTGTCTGCAGACCTTGCAGCTTTCAGCACCTTGTCAGCACTCACATCCGAGCCCATCACAAACGCAAAGTCCCGCGATACCGGCAGCAATTCGGGAAGATCAAGCGCAGGCTTGGTCCGAGATGTCTTGTTCCTTGGTTTTGGCAGATTTTCAAGGATGATCTCAAAACCAACCACAGGCCCATCCACATCAAATTGCTTCAGGATAGCGGGGTGTATTTCACCAAAGGTTCCAAAAATCTGCTTGGGTCCCAATTGGATGCGTCCGGAACGGCCCGGGTGGTACCAGGACGGCGCGTCCGCAACAACCTGGAGATTGGCAACCGGAACACCCAGTTCTGCCAAGACCCCAAATGCATCTGCCTTAGCGTCAAATGCATCCACTTGAGTTGCAGCTCCGCGCCAGTCTCGCCCTTCATGGGTGATCTGAACCGCGCCACGGCGCACACCGGTCGCACCGGTTTTCTGGTCATTCGGTTGGTCACCTGTGAATATCTGGCCAACTTCAAACAGGGCAAGATCATAGATGCCGCGATCTCCATTGCGCTGCAGAGCGCTCAAAAGATTGGGCAGCAGGCTGGGCCGCATATCCGAAAGATCATTTGAAATAGGATTGGCCAATGCCAGTTCGGGTTGACCGCCACCAAACGCTTCTGCCTGATCTTTGGGCAGGAATGACCACGTGACCGCTTCCATCATACCCCGTGAGGCCAGCGCACGCCGTGCGCGCCGTTCTCGTGTCTGACGAACGGTCAGAATAGGTCCCTGCACATGGTCGCCCCGTTCAATCGGACGATGGGCAATTTCATTGACGCCCACAATGCGCATGACTTCTTCAACAATATCCGCTTTGCCATCCACATCCGGGCGCCAGCTTGGCACGGAAACCTGCACGACATCACCACTTCCAGAGACGGGAAAGCCAAGGCTTTCCAGAATGCTGTTGGCACGATCATGCGGCACATCCAGCCCGGTCAGGCGCTTAATGTCGGAATAGGGGAAATCCACCAGCTTTTGCGGCTCTGGCACAGCACCGGAGACACTGACCTTGCCGGCAGAACCGCTACACAGCTTCAGCACCATATGCGTTGCCAGTTCAAGACCGGGCAGCATCATCGCTGGGTCTACGCCCCGCTCAAAGCGGAAGCGTGCATCGGAGTGCACGCCAAGATCACGGCCCGTGCGGGCAATGTTCAGTGGTTCCCAAAGCGCAGATTCAATCAACACATTGGTGGTGGTTTCCGAACAGCCACTTTCCTCACCGCCCATGACACCGGCAAGCGATTCCAGTCCGTTATCATCGGCAATCACGCAGATATCCGGGTTGACCTGATAGGTCTTGCCATCCAGCGCGACCATCTCCTCACCAGCCTTGCCACGCCGCACGACCAGATTGCCTGATACTTTGTCAGCATCAAACACATGAAGCGGGCGACCACGGTCAAACGTGATGTAGTTGGTGATGTCGACCAGCGCATTGATGGGTCGCAAGCCAATGGCTTTCAACCGCTGCTGCAGCCAAACAGGCGAGGGGCCATTTTCAATGCCGCTGATAAGGCGAAGGCCAAAAGCCGGGCACAAGGATTCCGTATCACCGAAGTCAAGGCTGACCGAAATCGGGCAATCGCCTTGTCCCTCTGCTGCGGCAATGCTGCCATCCTTCAAGGTGCCAAGACCCGCTGCCGCCAGATCGCGTGCCACGCCATAGACGCCCAGACAATCCGGGCGGTTGGGTGTGACAGCAATTTCGATCATCGGGTCGTCCAGTCCCGCATAGGCGGCAAAAGACGAGCCTACAGGCGCATTGGCAAGGACATCCTCGGACAGATCGATAATGCCATCATGCTCTTCAGACACTTCCAGCTCCCGCTCAGAGCACATCATGCCGAAGCTTTCCACGCCGCGAATGCTGGAGGTGCCAAGGGTCACGTCAATGCCAGGGACATAGGTACCTGGGCCAGCAAAGGCACCAATCAGCCCTGCGCGGGCATTGGGCGCACCACAGACAACTTGCACCGGCGTTCCGGACCCGGTGTCTACGGACAGAACGCGCAATTTATCTGCATCCGGATGCTGTTCGGCGGTCAGGACTTTTGCAATGGTGAAGGGTTTGAATTTGGAGCGGTCATCGACCTCTTCCACTTCCAGTCCAACCATGGTCAGCGCTTCGACGATTTCATCGAGCGAAGCATTTGTATCGAGATGGTCTTTCAACCAGGAGAGTGTGAATTTCATGTTCCTATCTCCCTATACGCGGCTCAGCCCGCCGAACAATGTCGGCAGGTCAAGCGGGCGGAAGCCGTAATGTTCAATCCAGCGGGCATCCGCATCGAAGAAGGCGCGCAGATCGGGCATGCCATATTTCAGCATGGCAATGCGGTCGATCCCCATGCCCCAGGCAAAGCCCTGATATTCGTCGGGGTCCAACCCTCCGGATCTCAGGACATTTGGATGCAGCATGCCGCAGCCCAGAATTTCCAGCCAATCATCGCCCTGTCCAATTTTCACATTGTCGCCGGAGCGGTCGCAGCGAATATCCACTTCCAGCGAGGGCTCGGTGAACGGAAAGAAACTGGGGCGGAAGCGCATGTCTACTTCAGGCACTTCAAAGAACGCTTTGCAGAATTCAGCAAGGACCCACTTCATGGTGCCAACGGTTGAGGTCTTGTCCACAACCAGACCTTCGATCTGGTGGAACATCGGCGTATGGGTCTGATCGCTGTCGCAACGATAGGTCCGTCCAGGGATCACAACACGAATGGGCGGCTCTTCCGCCTTCATGGTGTGGATCTGCACCGGCGATGTATGTGTGCGCAGCAATAGCCGTTCGCCGTCTTCCTTCGGGTTGAAGAAGAAGGTGTCGTGCATTTCCCGTGCCGGATGGCCTTCAGGGAAATTCAGCGCCGTGAAATTATAGTAGTCGGTTTCAATATCCGGCCCTTCGGCAATGGCGAATCCCATATCAGCGAAGATAGCGGTGATTTCGTCAACGACCTGAGAAACAGGGTGAATACGACCACGATCAGCCGGGCCTGCGGCCACAGGCAGTGTGACGTCGATGCGTTCGGTCGCAAGCCGCTGTTCCAGAGCTTCATTTTCCAGAATAGCTTTGCGGGCAGCAATTGCATTCGCCACTTCATTTTTCAGCGCATTCAGCGCCGGGCCCATAACTTTGCGCTCTTCGACATCCATTTTGCCGAGCGATTTCATGGCGTCGGAGATGGAGCCTTTTTTGCCAAGGCTGCCAACGCGCACCGCCTCAAGATTTGCCTCATCAGTTGCTGCCGCAATATCTGACAGTACGGATTGTTTTAATGTGTCCAGATCACTCATTGGAGATTCCAGTAGTTAAAATTTCAATTCAGATAATGGCGCATCAATATGACAAAACCCACGCTGGCGCCGCCAACGTGGGTTCATAATCTGACCCCAACCGGGCCGAAAGCAGCTACTTTGGTTTAGGCGAGCGCGGATTGCGCTTTGTCGACCAGAACTTTGAAAGTAGCAGGCTCATGAATGGCAATGTCTGAAAGTACTTTGCGATCCACAGCAATCTCGGCCTTGTTGAGGCCATCGATAAATCGACCATAGGTCATGCCATGTTCACGTACGGCAGCATTGATCCGCTGAATCCACAAAGCGCGGAAATTACGCTTTCTGGTTTTACGGTCACGATAGGCGTATTGGCCTGCCTTCTCCACGGCCTGCTTGGCAACGCGGATGGTATTTTTGCGGCGGCCATAATAGCCTTTTGCAGCTTTGATAACTTTTTTGTGTCGGGCGTGGGACGTGACGCCCCGTTTAACTCGGGCCATTTTCGTATTCTCCGGTAAAGATCAATTAAGCGTAAGGAAGGAACTTCTTCACAATACGTGCATCCTGAGCACACAGCAGCGTTGTGCCCCGCGCCTGACGGATGAATTTTTTGCTGCGTTTAATCATGCCATGGCGTTTGCCGGCCTGCGCAACCTTGATCTTTCCACTCGAAGTGACCTTGAAGCGCTTTTTCGCACCCGATTTGGTCTTCATCTTGGGCATTTTGCTCTCCTTAATTTGTCTTGTAAGCCCGGACTGGTTTGTTGCGCGAAACGCAATTTGGCCAATCTGTATGTGGGCTTGAGCATTTTTGAACGGACTCGGCATGCCCTGCCGGCCAGTCCAATGAAGCCGCAGCTTATAACGGGGTGTCGTAGGAAGGGCAAGGGGTGATTTGCAATTCTATTGGTCTTGCAAACCCATTATCTGAACTGCGGGTCTCTGGGGCTCTACAGAAAATTCGATCCATGTTTACCCGGCCCAATACCAAGGTGTGCCGCAATGGTTTCCCCGATATCGGAAAAGCTTGGCCGCACACCAATTTCCTTTGCGCCAATGCCCGGTCCGAAGGCCAGTATTGGAACCTGTTCCCGTGTGTGGTCAGTGCCAACCCAGGTTGGATCACAGCCATGATCGGCAGTAATGATAGCCAGATCACCATCCTTCATCTGGTTGATAAAGCGCGGCAGCATGGCGTCAAAGGCCTCCAATGCCTCGGCATAACCTGGCACATCACGGCGGTGTCCGAACAACATGTCGAAATCGACAAAATTCACAAACACCAGATCACCATCATCGGCCAGTGTCTCGGCTTCCATCATGGCATCGAAAAGTGCGGGATTGCCGCTGGCCTTGATGGATTTTGTAATGCCTTTGGCGGCAAAAATATCTGATATTTTGCCAACAGCAATGATTTGTCGACCTGCTGCCTTCAGCCGATCCAGAACCGTATCCTGTGTTGGCTCAATTGCGTAGTCGTGTCGGTTGCCCGTGCGTTTGAAGTCTTTTGCATTCTCGCCGATAAATGGCCTTGCAATGACCCGGCCAATCATCATGTCGAATGTTAGATCACGCGCAATTTGACAAAGCTCGTAAAGCCGCTCCAGACCAAAATGGGTTTCATGGGCTGCGATCTGTATCACTGAATCCGCCGATGTGTAGAAGATCGGTTTTCCGCTGGCGATGTGTTCGTCACCCAATTCTTCAATGATGACAGTTCCAGAAGCGTGCTTGTTGCCCAATATTCCGGGCAGGCCAGCTTTCTCAACAATTTGAGCAATCAACTCATCTGGAAAGCAGGGTTCGGATTCGGGAAAATAGCCCCAGTCAAATGGCACCGGCAACCCGGCGATTTCCCAATGTCCGGATGGTGTATCCTTGCCATTTGAAATCTCGCGGCCAACACCCCACGCATTTTCCACTGTGCCGGAATAGTCTAGCCCGACAGGGCGCGCGCCATCAGAAAGCTCTGCGGCCGCACCCAACCCCAGCCTGTCCAGAACTGGCAGTGACAATGGGCCTTTGCGCAGACCGATGCGATCACCGCCGCCAGAGGCACATTCTTGCGCAATATGTCCAAGCGTGTTGGACCCTTCATCGCCAAAGATTGCAGCATCCGGCGCGCCGCCAATGCCAAAACTGTCCATGATCAATAAAAATGCCCGTGCCATCAGGAAGTCTCATGCGTTTTGGCAAAATCATCAGGTGCAAGACGGTGCAGGATCACATGTTTCTCGGTCGCGCGCTCACCTGTTGCATAACAGGTCTGCAGGGCCTTTGCCGCTGCATCTGCGCTGTCCTGTGTAGCGGCATGGACACGGCCAATCGGTGTCTCATTATCGGCAGTATCACCGATGCTAGCCAGATCAGAAAAGCCGACAGAGTAATCCAGTTTATCTTCGGGCGTGGTCCGCCCTCCGCCGAGTCCGATGACGGCAAGGCCTACATTACGGGTCTGAATTTCATGGATGGTCCCGGCATTTGCCGCAAACACATCCATAATGATTGGCGCCACCGGCAGATGTTTGCTGGCATTGTCAATAAAGTCAGTTGGGCCACCCAAAGCGGCAACCATGCGGTCAAACTGCTCCGCAGCCTTTCCGCTTTCCCAAACTGTCTGCAGCGCCGCGCGGGCGGCATCAAGGCCACTATACAGATTACCAAGAACCAGCATTTCTGCACACAGGGATACCACAACCTCTTCCAGCCGGGGCATGGCACGCGCACGGGTCAGGAAATCCACAGCATTTTGAACTTCAACCGCATTGCCAGCGGCATCCGCCAGCGGCTGGTTCATATCAGTGACCAGCGCAAGTGTCGGCATGCCTGCGCCGTTGGCCACAGAGCCAAGGGAGTTCGCCAGACCAAGGGCTTCTTCTTCGGTGGCCATGAAGGCCCCGTTTCCACATTTCACATCCAGCACAAGGGCGGAGAGACCCGCCGCCAGCTTCTTTGACAGAATAGAAGCGGTAATCATGGCTTCCGATTCCACAGTCGCAGTAACATCGCGAATGCCATAGATGGTCTTGTCAGCCGGTGCGAGGTTAGCCGTCTGGCCTATTATGGCGCAGCCAACTTCCAGAACGGTCTTGCGGAACAAAGCATTGTCCGGGCTGGTCTGATAACCGGGAATGGCATCGAACTTGTCCAATGTGCCACCGGTATGGCCAAGGCCCCGACCGGAAATCATCGGAACGAAGCCACCACAAGCAGCAATCAACGGTGCCAGCATCAGCGAGACATTGTCGCCCACGCCTCCCGAGGAGTGCTTGTCGAGCGCGGGGCCCGGCAAATCCGACCAGTCCAGCACATCGCCGCTGTCGCGCATGGCTTCGGTCAGCGCAACGCGTTCAGCCATGGTCATATCATTGAAGAACACGGCCATGGCAAAGGCGGAAATCTGCTCAGCCTTGACGCTATCGTCGGCCAGCCCCTTGATCAGAAATTTGATCTCATCCGGATCGAGCGCTTTGCCGTCGCGCTTTTTGCGGATGAGTTCCTGTGGAAGATAGCTCAATAGCCTGCGCCTTTTGTTTCCTCGCGCCCCTCAATAGAAGCGATCATCGCATCCAGAACGCTGCTGGCACCAAGGCGGAACAGAGCCAGGTTTGGAGCAGCGTCACCCCTGATGCGTTTTGCTGCATCAAAATAGGCAATAGCATCGGATGATGTCTTAATTCCGCCGGCTGGTTTGAAGCCAATTGTTTTGTCCGTTTCAGCAATCGCTGTCAGGAGAATTTCAGCGGCTTCCAATGTGGCGTTGGTGGCGACTTTGCCAGTTGAGGTCTTCAGGAAATCGGCGCCTGCAGCGAGGGCCACATCGGCAGCTTTGCGAATGGTCTCAGCGTCCTGCAACGCACCTGTTTCCAGAATCACTTTCAGCACTGCATCGCCGCAAACGCGTTTGATGCGCACAATCTGCGTTTCTGCAAATCCGGGCCGACCTTCCGCCAGAGCCTTGTAGGCCATGACAAGGTCAATCTCATCGGCACCATCTGCAAGCGCGTGCCGGGTATCAGCTTCCACGGCCAGTGTGTCTTCACCGCCATCGGGGAAGTTCACCACGGTCACGACTTTGATGCCTGTCCCGCTCAGCAGGTCTTTCGCCTCTGACACAAAGCGGGGCCAGATGCAGACAGCTGCAACATTGCCATGCGGCGTTTGCGCTTTGGCGCACAGCGCAGCAATTGCTGCTGAGTCGCAATCATCGTTGAGATTTGTCAGATCAAGGCAGCCAATCAGGCCCTTTAGCAAATCGGTGTCGCTCATGTTTTCGCAAGTTCCTCCAACACACCGGCAATCAGCTTTTTCAGCTTGTCTGCCGCCTTGGGTGCGTTCTCTTTGGTTTCGTCATGGGATAGTTCCTGACCGGTCATACCGGCCGCAAGATTGGTGATAGCAGACAGCGCGACCACACGCATATCGAAAAATCGAGCCAGAATGGTTTCTGGTACGGTGGACATACCAACTGCATCTGCTCCGACAATGCGCGCCATGTTGATTTCCGCTGGTGTCTCAAATGACGGTCCGGAAAACCACATATACACCCCCCGGTGCAATGTAATGGCCTCGCGTTTGGCAATTTCATCAAACAGGTCACGCAGGTTTTTGTCATAGGCTTCCGTCAAGCCCACAAAACGCCGGTCTGTCGGTTCCCGAAACAACGGGTTGGACCCTGAGAAGTTAATGTGATCGGTGATCAGCATGGCTGAACCGGGACCCATTTCCGGATGCAGCGATCCAGCCGAATTGGTTAGCACCAGTGTTTCGCACCCCAGTGCTTTCATCAGGGCAATCGGGCGGCGCATGACCGAGGCATCTTCCTGTTCGTAAAAATGCGACCGACCGGAATAAAGCACCACCGGCAAGCCCGACAGATCGCCCGCGATTAAAGTGCCTGCATGGCCCGAAACGCCAGAAGCTGGAAATCCGGGCAGATCGGTGAACGGAATTTCGATCCTGTTCTCCACCATATCGGCCAGAGCGCCAAGGCCTGAGCCCAGAATAAGCCCGGCGGAAAAGCGGCGTCCGGTTGTCTGGCGCACCAGTCTTAATGCGTCCTCAGCCTCAGCACTGGCAAGATCGAATGTATCACTCATGCGCGGTCCAATCTGAAAGCGTTGGGTAACAGATCACCCAGCAATAATGTGTCGACAATGCCGCTGTCTCTGGCAACGTGTATTGGTACCTGATCGGAACCAAACTCGTTCAGTCGTTGGCGGCATCCTCCGCAAGGTGTGCAAAACACATCGCCGCTGCCGATGACGCACACTTCTGTAAGGCTTTGCTCTCCATCCATAATCATATGGGAAAGGGCAGATGTTTCTGCGCACCAGCCTTCGGGATAGGAAGCATTTTCAATATTGCAGCCGGCGTAGATCTTCCCGTTTTTTCCACGAATTGCCGCACCCACCAAGAATTTTGAGGCGGGCGCATAGGCCATCGCTCGAGCCGCTAGAGCTGCTTCAAACAAATCCTGAGACATGGTTCACCGTTCCTTGACGTAGGGCACGCCTCCAGCTTTCGGCGGTATCGCCTTGCCGATAAAGCCAGCCAGCAACACAACAGTTAGTACATAAGGCAAAGCCTGCATGACTTGACCTGGAACAATACCAATGCCCGGAAGTGAAATTTGTGGATACTGGATCGGGATCGCCTGCAACAGGCCGAACAACAGGCACGCCATCATGACCGGCACAGGCTTCCATTTAGCGAAGATCAGCGCTGCCAGCGCAATAAAGCCACGGCCTGCTGTCATGTCTTTCGTAAAGCCCGAGGCCTGTGCAATGGATAGATAGGCACCGGCAAATCCGCACAGCACACCACAGACAATCACAGCACGATAGCGCAGCCAAATCACCGACACGCCAGCTGTATCCACCGCCGCCGGGTTTTCGCCAACTGCCCGCAAGCGCAGGCCAAACCGGGTGCGGAACAACACCCACCAGGACAAGGGAACCATTATAAACGCAACATAGACCAGAATATTGTGGCCGGAGATGATGCCTTCATAAAGCGGACCAAGGAACGGCACTTCTGCAAGTTGGTTGGCAAAGGGCAGGGTCAATTCGCCAAATCGGCCATCAGGGCTGAGTTGCGGGGTACGCCCGCCTTGTGAAAACCAGGCTTGCCCCAGTAAAACCGTGAGGCCAAGCGCCACGAAATTGATCGCCACACCGGATACAATCTGATTGCCGCGCTGGCTGATGGAGGCAAAGCCATGCACCAGCGCCAGGGCAACAGAGACCAGTATACCGGCCAGCAATCCCGCCAGTGCGGAATCCATGACAGCTGCAGCAGCCGCCGCGGCAAAAGCTGCGCCCAGCATTTTGCCTTCCAGACTGATGTCAAAAATACCCGACCGTTCCGAGAAAAGCCCGGCAAGAGCGGCAAATAACAAGGGCACGCTGAGCCGGATCATGGAGTCCAGCAACAAAGGCAGCTTGATGAGAAAGTCTTCCATAACAGCCCCCTATTCAGCCGGTGCAAGCGCTGGTTCGCGCCGTGTAAACAATTTTATCAGGCTGGGCCGGAACATATGCTCCAGAGCGCCTGCAAACAGGATTACCAGTCCCTGAATGACTACGATCATATCGCGAGAAATGGCTGGCATGGCAAAGGCCAGTTCAGCGCCACCCTGATAGAGAATGCCGAACAGCAGAGCTGCCAATACAATCCCAACCGGATGTGACCGTCCCATCAACGCAACCGCAATGCCGACAAAACCATAGCCCGCGACGAAATTATCTTGAAGTTTCTGGGCTTGTCCCATGACTTCATTGAGCGCCATCATGCCCGCCAAAGCACCGGAAATCATCATGGTCACCACAATGATTTTGGTGGGGGAAATGCCGGCGTAAACAGCAGCCGACTGGCTGAAGCCGAATGTGCGCATTTCGTAGCCCAGCCGTGTGCGCCAGATCAGAATATACACAAAGACGCAGCAGCCCAACGCCCAGAAGATGGAAACATTAGCAGGTGAAAAACCGAAGGCCGGGATGATATCCCGCAGGTAGGGCAGGGTGCCGCCTGCAGCAAACCGTGCGGTCGCTGGCTCCATGGAACCTGGAACCTTCAGCACATTCACCAGCAGATAAACCATCAGCGATGCGGCAATGAAATTGAACATGATGGTGGTAATGACGATGTGGCTGCCGCGTTTCGCCTGAAGCCAGGCCGGTATCAGTGCCCAGGCTGCCCCAAACACGCCCGCGCCCATAATCGCAACCGGAAATGTCAGCCACCAGGGAAAACTCTCGCCCAGAGACAGGCAGACCAATGCGACCCCGAGGCCCGCAATATAAGCCTGTCCTTCACCGCCAATGTTGAAGAGGCCTGCATGAAAAGCCACGGCAACGGCCAGGCCGGTAAAGATGAAATTGGTGGTGTAGTAGAGCGTAAAACCAAAGCCTTCGCCGTAGCCAAGTGCGCCGAAAATCATTTCCTGAATGGCCAGTATCGGATTTTCTCCGATGAACAGAACCACCAGTCCGGACACGAGAAAAGCGGCTGTGACATTGAGCAGGGGGATCAGCCCCATATCCACCCAGCGTGGTAAATCGTTTTTCATTCTGCGGCCTCCGCGCGTTCAATGCCAGCCATCAGCATGCCTATTTCACCTTCCGGTGTGTCAGGTGCACATTCGCCGACAACACGGCCTGCAAACATCACCAGAACACGATCAGCCAGTGATCGAATTTCGTCGAGTTCCACAGACACCAATAGGATTGCTTTGCCCGCATCGCGCATTTCCACAATACGTCTGTGGATGAATTCAATCGCGCCGATATCCACACCGCGTGTCGGTTGGCCAATGATCAGCACATCGGGGTTCTGCTCCATTTCACGTGCCAGAACGATTTTCTGCTGATTGCCACCGGAAAAATTTCCGGTTTTCAATCTCGGATTGGGCGGACGAATATCGTATTTCTCGATCTTTTCTGCAGCATCTCTGCGCATGGCACCAATATCAAGGAACGGGCCTTTTACAAAAGGTTCGCGCACCTGGTAGCCCAATATGGCGTTTTCATTTTCCTCAAACGGCAGCACCAAGCCCATATGGTGTCGGTCTTCGGGCACATGCGCCATGCCTTTTTCGCGCAGCAGGGCCGGGTCAGCATCGCCTGTGACATGGATCGGTGCGCCTTTCAGCAAAACCCGTCCACTCAGAGCCGGGTAGATGCCTGAAATAGCTTCCAGCAATTCAGATTGGCCATTGCCTGCAACCCCGGCAATGCCAACAATTTCGCCTGCGCGAACATTAAGCGACACATGGTCCACCATAATCACACCGCGATCATCGCGAACCGTAAGGTCCTCAACTTCCAGCAACACGTCGCCCGGTGTTGCAGGTGTTTTTTCGACATTCAAAAGCACACTGCGACCAACCATCAACTCGGCAAGCTCTGCCAGGCTGGTCTCTGACGTTGTGACGGAGGCCACCATTTCGCCGCGGCGCATAACAGACACTGTGTCGGTAATCGCCATGATCTCGCGCAGCTTGTGGGTGATCAGAAGGATGGTTTTGCCCTGAGCCTTCAATTGCTCAAGAATTCGGAAAAGATGATCAGCCTCCGCGGGGGTCAGCACGCCTGTTGGCTCGTCAAGAATAAGAATGTCAGCGCCGCGATAAAGTGCCTTCAGAATTTCAACGCGTTGCTGCAGGCCAACGGGCAGGTCTTCAATAATGGCATCTGGATCAACATCAAGCTGATACTCTTCCTCCAAATGCTTCAGATCCTTGCGCGCTTTGGCAAGGGCACCGGCAAGCACAGCACCGCCTTCGGCACCCAGAACGATATTTTCCAGAACTGAAAAATTTTCGACCAGCATGAAATGCTGATGCACCATGCCAATACCGGCAGAAATCGCTGCCTGGCTGTCTTTGATGGTAATGGGTTGGCCCTTGATCCGCATTTCACCGGAATCGGCCTGATAAAACCCGTAGATAATCGACATCAAAGTGGATTTGCCAGCACCATTCTCACCAATTATGCCGTGAATGGAACCTTGCCCCACAGACAAGTTAATGTCCTTGTTGGCATGAACGGGACCAAAACGTTTATTGATGCCGATCAGTTCTATTGCACGCGGTGAAGTTTGTGATGGAGCGGTTGCAGCGCTGCTGTTGGTCTCAGACATAAAAGCTCAATCTATTGCAGATGAACAAAACCCCCGCGCTGGGCGCGGGGGGGAATGATAGGTGTTTACATGATCGGGCAGGAGTCGCTGGACATGTAATCATGCACAACAATGTCGCCGGCGATGATACCAGCTTTGGCCTTATCAACGGCTGCTTTCATCTCGTCTGTGACAAGATCAGCATTGTTGTCATCCAAAGACCAGCCAACACCGTCTGCTTCCAGACCCAAAGCATTGAACCCGGTTTCAAACTTGCCCGCCTGGGCGTCACGGAATGCGTTGTAAACAGCCACATCGACACGTTTTACCATGGATGTGAGAACGCTACCTGGATGCAGGTAGTTTTGATTGCTGTCCACACCGATTGACAGTTTGCCTTCATCAGCGGCTTTTTGAAGCACACCAACTCCGGTGCCGCCAGCAGCTGCATAAACCACGTCTGCGCCAGCATCGATCTGTGCTTTGGTGATTTCGCCACCCTTCACAGGGTCATTCCAGGCCGCTGGTGTTTCACCAGTCATGTTCTGAATGACATTGGCTTCGGCATTGGCAGCCTTCACGCCCTGAACATAACCGCAGGCGAATTTACGGATGAGAGGAATATCCATTCCACCAACAAAACCCACAGTGCCTGTTTCAGATTTCATGCCAGCCAACAAACCGACCAGATAAGATCCTTCATGCTCGTTGAAAACGACAGAACGAACATTCGGCTTGTCAACGACCATATCGATGATAGCAAAATTCAGATCCGGAAATTCTGCAGACACTTTGTCCATTGCTTCCGCCTGGGCAAATCCCATGACGACGATCGGGTTATATCCGCGACGGGCGAAGTTGCGAAGTGCCTGTTCGCGTTGTGAGGCGTTTGTAATTTCAAACTCGCCATACTCAACGCCAGTGTCTTCTTTGAACTTTTCAGCTCCTTGAAAAGCAGCTTCGTTGAACGATTTATCGAACTTGCCGCCCATGTCGAAGATGACAGCTGGTTTGAAATCTACCGCGAAGGCAGACGTCGCCATCATGGCGGCGGCAGCAACGGCCGCAAAAAGTTTAAGTTTCATAATTATACCGCTCTTGTTTTGGCTGTCGGTCCAAAGGATGCACTATTTGATACATCTCAAGGGGCTGTCAGCGCTTGGTTTCTCCAGTAAAAACGCGATCAGCTTTGCACGGCTTTCAAAAATTTGCATCGCTTTTTTTGCAAAGCCATGGTCCTTTGGGGAAAACAAACCGGTTGTCGGCAGTCTGTTGCGGCTACCTGTTGTGGCGCTGTAAAAGGCAGGCAATGAGTATGTGGGGAAAAACGATGGAAGCAGCGGTGCCAAAAAAATCAGGCAGGGCAAGGTTGGCTCTGATAGCTCATGATGAAAAGAAGACTGCGCTGGTGGAATTTGCCATGCGCCATCGGGCTGCGTTGATGAATTTCGATATTGTCGCCACAGGCACAACAGGCGGGCGACTGAAGGCTGCCTGTCCGAATTTGTCGATCACTCCAATGCGCAGTGGCCCGCTGGGCGGCGATCAGCAAATTGGCGCGATGATTGCTGAGGGAACCATTAACGGGTTGATTTTCTTCATCGATCCACTGACACCAATGCCCCATGATGTTGATGTAAAGGCATTGATGCGCCTCGCCGTCGTTTATGATGTCGCCACGGCTCTCAATGAAGCAACGGCGGAATTGTTGATCGTAGACCCGGCACGCCTGTCTGATCCCCAGCCAATTGATCGGCGGGAGCGCGAGCCGAAAGTAACACAATAGCGAGGGGCAGCATCCCGGTTCTTTGCCTTGCCAATGATGGGCATCCCTCAAAATCATTGCGCTTGCCAGAGCGCCTTATAGTTGACGGTCCCGCTGCTTTTTGTTTTGTGGTGTGCACATTTGTAATTGAAATTGGAAGCGTTCCAGAAACATGACCCTGTCCGTTCAAAGTCACGAAAACCTTCCTTATCCGGTACTGGTTGCAGATATTGGTGGAACCAATGCCCGTTTCGGTGTTCTGACAGACTCCCACGCTGAATTGAAAGAATTCGACACTGCAAAAACGGCAGATTTCAAAGGGCTTGAAGACGCCGCCGAGGCCATGGTGCTGTCACGCACTGCCATCACGCCGCGCTCCGCCGTTCTGGCCATCGCTGGACCGATCAATGGTGAAGAGGTGCCTCTGACGAATTGCGACTGGGTTATTCGCCCCAATGCGCTGATGCAGGCATTGCGGTTGGATGAAGTTGTTCTGGTCAATGATTTTGAAGCGCAGTCATTGGCGCTTCCGTCTCTGAAGGACACTGATCTTCAGCTCATTGGTGATGTTGAAATGGCAGAGAACGGAACCAAAGTCGTGGTTGGGCCTGGCACCGGGCTGGGCGCTGCCGGCATGGTCCATACTGGGGCGTTATGGGTGCCTGTTCCTGGCGAAGGTGGCCATATTGATCTGGGGCCCGTTACAGATGAGGAATTTGATCTGTGGCCTCATTTTGAAAAAGAACATGGGCGCATTTCTGCTGAGGCCCTTCTTTGCGGTCGCGGCCTAGTGCGGCTCTATAATGGCGTCGCCAGTTGGCGCGGTAAGCCCGCCGAACTGAGCGATCCAAGCGCCATCACATCAGCGGCTCTTGCCGGATCAGATGAAATTGCCGAGGAATCGCTGAACATTTTTTGTCCGCTGTTGGGGCGCGTTGCTGGAAATCTTGCCATCGCCTTCATGGCAAAGGGCGGCGTGTATCTGGCCGGTGGTATATCGCAAAAGATTGCCGGGTTTCTGGCCAAGTCCGAGTTTCGCGCAGCCTTTATCGCCAAAGCGCCTCATGAAGCCCTGATGAACACCATGGCAACGGCCGTCATCATTCACGAAAAACCTGCGCTGCTGGGATTGGCCGCTTTTGCCCGCACACCCCAACTCTTCGGGGTGGATTTGAATGGACGGCGATTCCACGCACCAAAGTAAGCTCAGATAACCTCAACAATCCTGATTATTGCTCGATGAGATCCACACGGATTTCGTCACCTTTGCGAATACGGGACCGATCAGGCAACAGGATTCCGAATCCTCTCGCATTTGCCAAAGGCGTCAGGCTGGCCGACGAGCCTTTGCCAAGGCGTTTCACAATTGGCCGGCCAAATTTGTCCAGCTCGGACCAGGTCACTGGCACGTATTCCGTCCGTCCGGATTTTCGATCAAGATCAAATCCGCAGACTGCGTGGATTGAATCAGGTGTGTTGGCAGCTATCCCGCCGGTCACCAAGATTGCAGGCCATCCAATCTTTTCGAAAGTCACGGCTGCAGCATATGGATTGCCAGGAAGTCCAAGATAGAGTGTTTTGTCCAGCCTGCCGACAGTGACGGGTTTGCCGGGGCGCATGGCAACTTTGAGGACATCAAGTGCCGCATTTTCTTTGCCAAGCACATCCAGCATATGATCTTCCTCACCGGCGGAAACACCGCCAGTTGAAATCAGAATGTCACAATTTTGAGCCGCCTTGCGAACCAATGCACGGATGGCGCTGGTGTCGTCGTGAACCATGCCGTAGTCGACGATTTCAATCCATGGTCGGTTGAGGCGCGAAAGCAGGTAGTAACGATTGGAATTGAATATTTTCCCAGGACGCAATGTCTCTCCGGGTTCAATCAATTCGCTACCGGTGGAAATCAGGCCGATGCGAACCCGGTCGTAGACTGTCACCCTGTCAAGACCGGATGCTGCGAGCAGTGCCTGCTTTGCCGGTGAAAGAGTGGCGCCCACATCCAGCAATCGTGTGCCTTTGCGCACATCTTCACCACTAATGCGAACATGGCGACCGCGTGTTGGTTTGTCGGAAATCAGGATGGTGTCACCTTTGCGGGTGCATGCTTCCTGCATAATGACCGTGTCCGTTCCTTCAGGCATGGGGGCACCCGTCATAATTCGGGCAGCCTGTCCAATCGCGATCCGTTTTGAAGATATGTCTCCGGCCACAAGGCGGTCAGACACGTCCAGTTGCCAAGGTCCGCGTTGAGCGAAGGCAGACGCGTTGACCGCATAACCGTCCATAGCGGAATTGTTGAAGGGAGGAACGTTCACGCGAGAAGAGACAGGTTCGGCCAGTATCCGGCCATGCGCATCACGCAGCGCAACCAATTGCGTCCGTTCAACCGGAACCGCGGCTCTGGCCGCCTTTGTTGAAGCAATGTCAACCGGTAGGATATCTCCGCCACGACCGACGCCGCATTCAATCCGCGTCTCTGCGACTAAATTGGGTTTGGTGGTCATACACATCTCCCTGAAATGGATCTGCCGCGCTGTGATCGCGGCAGATATTGGCGTGGGAGCTGGATCAAGTCGCTGTGTACTCTTTTGACTTGAAGGATATCGCCTTGGCTGAGGCCGGTGCGTCCGCAACTTTGCGGATGTTGGCCCAGGTATGCTTGTAATCCGGCAAAACCAGTTCGTTTACACCAGGGTTGATGATATTGCCCTGTGAACCCGCAGGTGAGCCAAATACCATCAATGTTTCACCCCGACGCGCGGTTGGCGTGGGATAGACCATCGCCTGGGTCGCGCCGTTGTCGTTGTAAAGCTCGACAAGATCACCGGCCCCGGCCCCAATGTCCGCCATATCATCCGGGTTCATTTCAATGAACGGGAACGGAAAGCGATCCTGAACGAAGTCGTTATCCTGATCCAGGAACTGGTTCTGCCAGAAAATATTGGCACGGCCATTGTTGATCCAGAACTTGAACTTCTTTTGCTCAGCTTCTTTCCCGGCAGCCTGCCAACCACGCCAGCCAGCGGCGCAGAATCTGGCCTTCTTGTCTCCGGTTCCAAATTCTCCGTTCGAGTACAACCGTTCGGTGCCGACCAGTTTGCCGTCCTCATAACCGACCACGGGCTCCAGCACACCGTTGTTGCCCATAGCGCGCAAACGCTCATAGGTGACATCCGGGTTGCCCTTGTTGTAGCCATCCATGAAGGCGTCTTCTTCTGTGCTCCAGTCATATCCTTTGAATTGGTTCGCATAGGCATCATTGCCTGCGGCGCGCAGTACACGTTCCATGTTCTGGGCAATCGCAGCCGCGATCAGGCAGTCTGGTTTGGAGTTGCCAAATGGATCCATGTATTTTTCCGACAGTCGCAGCCGCCGTTCACCATTCATGGAGGTGAGGTTCATCTCGCTGGCTTCACAAGCTGCCAGAATAACATGTGCGTTCTGACCGATCTGGCTCTGGATGATATCCACATCGACCACAAACAGGCCGCCCGCATTGACCGCACCGACGATGGCGTCAATCAGTTCTTCGCGTGTGCCACCGGCCGCATTGTCCATGGCGGTTTTGACCATGTCCGCGCGGCGCTTATGCGCCTGTTTGAACTTGTTTGCATTGAGCGTGGTCTTGTAGTGATCGCAAGCCCATATGTGGTGCACCTTGCCACGACCGCTGATCAGCATCAGATCAACATAGGCTGCTGGCCGACCCACATGGGCGTCCGATGGACGATAATAGCCCTCTTGATGGCCGCCCAGACGGCAGACACCGCCACCTTCGCGTCCAATATTTCCAGTCGCCAGACCAATGTTAACCAACGCACCAATGGTCCGGTAATTATCGTTGCCCCAGATGATACCTTTTTCATAGGCGGTGACGCATTTACGACGTTCGCCATCTATTGGCTCAGCGATCCACGCTGCCGCTTTGGCAATGTCTGCAGCACTAACGCCGCAAATATCGGCTGCGTCGTCCAGCGAGGTACTGCAAACCTTCATAGCTTCTTCCAGACTGCCAAGGGCTGCTGGATGAGCCGTGTCTTCGGGCTGCGCAATTCCCTCCTGGAATGTCGAGTTGGCGATGAAGTCGTTATCAATCCAACCTTTAGCCACGATCTCTGTGAAAATGGCATTGAACAGCGCCATATCAGTGCCGGTATTGATCTGCAGGTGCAGAACGTTTTCCTTGCCGGCTACGTCTTCGGAAGCGTTGACACTCACAGTGCGGCGTGGCTCGACATATATAACTTTTGCGCCGTTGCGCATCCCCGGGACCATATGGTTCAGGAACAGATTTGTCTGGGTTTCCAACGGATTGGCACCAACGATCATGATCGTATCGGTGAGCTCATAGTCCTTATATTGATAGTTCAACTCGCCAACACCCATGTCGCGGGTCGAGTGCACTTCGGAGTTGTAAGCGGGACGGTTGTGTATGCGGCAATTCTTGACTTTCATCGACTCAAAATAGAGCTTGCCGGTGCCCCAGGTGTTCTCATATCCACCGGCAGAACCACCATGGTCAAACATGGACACAACCAGATCATCTTCTGAGCCTTCCGAGACAACCCGCGCTGTCACTTGCGCCACAAGATCAAGGGCATCATCCCAACTTGTTGGCTGCATGACGCCATTACGCCAAATCAGTGGGTCCGACAGGCGTTGTTGCTGCGTACCGGTTACTTTGGATGGACGGTTTTCGGCCATGCGCGCACCGCGAACCGAACCAAGGCCGGAATTCACGACACAATCATGATCCGGTACAACGGCCAGGTGAACATCTTTGCCATCTTGTCTGACGACATTGTACATTGAAGGTGCAATCCAGGTTCCATCGGCGCCCTGTTGTTCCCCCAAATTGATGCCAAGGGCGTTGTCGGTCAGTGTTCCCTGCTTGTTGCGCGGCCAAGTATATGCCTTGTAACCGCATCCAACGATGCAATAATGACAGGTCACATTGTGGACCTTTGCGTCTTTCGGCGGGATCGGCAGGCGGTCTATTTGTCTTTTATAAGCCATGATCTATCTCCCTTCACAATACGTTTGACGGACGACCAAAAATAAGGTCGCTCGCGCCTTCGGCGTAGATGTCTCCGTTATCGTCGATCCGCAAAGTGAACTGAGGAAGGTTCTGCGTGGCATGTCCCCAGACCTGCTGGCCTCCGGCTTCGACGTCGAAACGGGAGAAATGACCTGGGCAGTTATAGGTACGGTCATCGGAACTGTAGTTCAGGTACCAGCCCTTGTGCGGGCACAATGTGGAGTAGGCCACGATATCGCCATCGGGCCCGGCGCCGCCCTCAACGGCCTCGCCCAATTTGATCAGAGCTCCCGGACTGTCGGCGTCGGGATATTCAATATCCATCGGTTCATTGACTTGTAGATCGGCGATATTTGCCAGTTTGTTTGACGGATAATCAATCTGCGCATTCGCAGGGGCTGCCATTGCCTGTTGTGCGGGCAACACAGCGCCGGTGGCCAGTCCGGCTGCGGCTATTGAACCGCCTCTCAGGAACTGGCGTCGACCGGCGTCGACTAACTTTGTGCATCGAGACATGAAGTCCTCCCTTTTTTAGCTCACGTGCCATTTCTTGCTCACGTATCTGTGGGGAAGCATTGGATTCACATGTCTGAAAATTGAAGGTCTGTGAGACGCAGAAAGAGAGTTTTTTTGAAATTGGCGCTGTTCTCGGCTGGATGTTCGGTTTTCCAAACACGTCCAAAGCGCTGATGTTCAGGAATCCGAACGGCTCTTGGCGGCAAGATCCAGGCGGGACATTTTCTCCCACAGTGTCGTCCTGGAGACGCTCAGAAGCTTGGCCGCATCTCCAATCCGACCTTCTGATCGTTCGAGGGCGCGGATGATTTGGCGTCGCTCGGCGTCTTCCCGTGCCTGGGCAAGAGAAGGAAAGGCGGGCGTTTCGATCCCACCGCCAACTCTATCAGGAAATACATCGGAAATAGTCAATTCTTCGTCACGGGATAAAGCCACCGCACGCTCGACCCGATTGCGCATTTCAAGAGAATTGCCTGGCCATTCGTGATCAAGTGCCGCTTCGGCCGCTTGCGGTGAAAGCGTTTTCAGGAGTTGCCCCTGACGTGTACAGGCATCGTCAATCATCTGCGGCAACAACCAGTCAATGTCGTCGGGTCGGTCTCTAAGCGGCGAAATGGTTGCTGTCAGCACAGACAATTTGAACAGGAGGTCTTCTCGAAACAATCCTTTTGAGACGACAGTTTCCAGATCGGAACTGTCAGAAACCACGACTTTTCCATGAAACTCCCGCGCCTTCGATCCACCGGCTCTGGTGAAGGTTCTCTCATCCAGAAGCTCAATCAACTTCGCCTGAATGGTGGGCGGAATGCGGCTGACTTCCCTGAAATACAGGGTGCCCGCACCAACGCGCTCGGCGTAGCCCCTGTGGAAGGTTGCTGTATCGGTTTTCGTGTCTGCTTCCGATCCGAAGATTTCTCTTTCAAGCAACTCATCTGGTATCACGGCACAATTTATCGATATGAACGGGTGGCCGCCGGAGCTGGAATGCGCATGAAGAAACCGGGCCGCCGATTCCTTACCCACACCGATTTCTCCCGTTATAAGCACCGGAAAATCTGCTAGGCCAAATTTTTTAAGACTCTTTTGAAGCGCGTGCATTTCAGCTGAAAAACCCAGCGTAAATGATTTCCCCTTCGGGGCGTACCGGCCGCGCGCATTTCGCTCAACCCGGCTCAGAAATTCATCGAATTCAAATGGCTTGGTCACATAATCACACGCGCCAAGGCGCATCAGCCTGACAGCCTGATCGATCTCGCCATAGCCTGTGATAAACAGAAATGGCGGAGCCGCGCCATCTCGGCTGGCTTGGCGCAGCACGGCTTCGCCGGTGATATCCGGCAATCTGATGTCACAGATGATGATGTCTTTTTCAAAGAACTCCAATGAATTGACCGCATCACTGCCTGTCTTCCACCAGTGGACATTATGCCCATCAAGTTCAAAACGTTGAATCAATGAGCTGCCCATGATGAGATCGTCTTCGACTACCCCGATATTCATTTGTCTAGGCTGCTGCATGAAACGCTTCCGACTTTCGATACGGCACAACCATCGTCACGATCGTTCCTGTGGGCTCGTTGTCTTTTGCCGACAGGGTTGCGTCGAGCTCATCCGCTATTTGTCGGACAATCCAAAGGCCCAATCCCGAAATAGTATCATTAACCCCGGACTTTAACGGCGCATCGAGAATTCGTGCCGCAGGCTCTGACAATCCATAACCCTCATCTTGAACACAAATGTGAAATGCATCTTCCGTTTGATCTATCGTCAGCAGAATTTCGCTTCCATCGGGCGATGCCTTAGCCGCATTGAGAACGAGGTTCATGATGGCCTGACGCATTGGCCCGGCTGGTAAGCCGGCAAACGCATCCTGGGAATTGTCGGCCGATACCTTCAGCGTCTGTTTGCGTTTTTTCAGTTCCGGTCTTAACAATAATGCGATATCGGACAAATCTTGACGGGTCAGTGCCCTGGAGCTTCGTTCGGGGCGATAACTGGCCAAGGCAGCCTGAACGACATCGCGAATACCCAGCAAGCCACGCCGGATAAGCTCGATTGACTGCAGACGAACCGATTCACGATGACCGTGTTTTTTGAGAGTGTCGGTTGCATTCAAAAGGCCACCCAGCGGGTTGTTGATTTCATGTGCCATGCCGGAAGCCAGCCGCCCAAGACTGGCGAGCCGTTCCTCTTTGGTGAGACGGTCAACCAGTTCTTCCTTTTCCCTTTCGGCACTCACAAGGCGGTTAAACGCCGAAAATATCCGTTTCGCATCCTGGTTTGCCTTGGTAAATTCGGTGCGTGAAATGGGTTCAAGACCACCTGAGGTCGCCGATTGCAGGTGACTTTCGAGGATCTGTAAAGGCCTCATCATGCGGCGAACCACCAGAAAGCCCACAATTGCCAGCAAAACTGTCAGCAGACCATTGGTCAGGAGCAGTGTAATCAGCACACTGCGGCGCTCCTGAAGCAATGAGGAGGCATCAAAGACAACAAAGACCTTACCAATTATGTCACCTTGATGGCTGATGGGTCTCATCAGGAAGGCCAATTCAGATTCTGTATCAAGGCGCATTTGCTGCGCGTCGAATTCTCCCCGAAGCGTGGGAACCATTAACTCCAGTGTGGGATGCGTTTCCGGCCTGTCAGACGCCAATATGATATCATCAGCTCCGGTAACGATGGTCTCCCGGGGCAATACGTGTGTCTTCTGCGGCTTCATCCTCAGAAGCGCATCGTAGATTTCCCAACTGTCGCGCCGCAATACAGAAGGTGAAACGGATGCTGCCACACCGTCCAGATAGGAACCGGCGAGTGCCTGCAGGTAAGTTTCCTGGTTTTGCGACAGCCGGGTCAACACCCGTTCAGACAGGGCGACTGATACCGCTGCCATTAAAGCCATGACCATTAGAGGAATGCGATAGGCTGAGGAGAGCTGGGCGAACCAACTTCGCAGCCTCATAGTACCTCACTCAGGGACTCAACTTTCTGGCCAACCAGATCGAAAAGCGAAGGTGCGGCCTCAACAAAGCCGCTTAGCCGCAAATAATCCAGCATGGCACGTCCGGCTTCCGTATCGCCGGAAGCAAGCAAGGCTGCCTTCAGGGCCTTATTTTGATCGCTCTCGATGAACCGCTTGCTTGCGGCGATGGGTGGGAAGCCGAACCACTCGGATTTGCGAACAATTCTGGTCTTGGCAACCAGATCCGGATCAATTTCCCGCATCACTTCCCAAACATAGCCATCAACACTGCCCGATTGCACCAGACCGGAGCCTACAGCGCGGATGACATTGCGATGTGAGTAGGTGAACAGCGTCTGTTTGAAGAACGTTTCTGGGTTCAGACCATTGTCGTGAAGCAACGCCACTGTCACCAGATAGCCTGAGTTGGAATCCGGGTCTGAAAACGCATGGATGTCCCCACTCAAATCGGAAAAATCTGATGCCTTCCGGTCCGATTTTGCGATCAGGTAAGATTGGTAGAGTGGCTTTTCATTCCACAATGGCACGGCAATGAGTTCAAGTTCGCTACGGTATTTTATGAAAGGATAACCGCATATCCATGCAGCATCCAATTGGCCGGAAACCAGCAGCGAAGTGACCTCTTGATAGGTTCGACGCGTCACAAGGTCGATTTTGTATCCGGTCGCTCTCTCCAGATATGTTGTCATCACGGATAGTAATTGAAGGTCGTCACTGAGAAACACAGGGGTGAGGCCAAATCGAATGACCTTATCTGTTTGCGTTTGTGAAAACCCGGTCTTGGAGCCAAGCAGAAATGCTGCCAAGGACATCAAAAATGTCCGGCGCTGTATTCCTGATCTCCCACAAGAAGAAGGCATTCGTTCCTCCGGCCCCCTGTCTGATGCACGATATGCCTGCTACGGAGTGAGTCAAGTTGCGTTTCAAAATCAATGCACGCAGGACGCGTCAAATTGATTTGTGATGCACCCGCCAGGGCTGAAGGCTAAGGGTTTGAATTTCAGTATCGCACCGCGTTGGTGTCTTTGAACCAGCGCACAAATTTGGCAATACCCACGTCGAGACTGGTAGTTGGGGTGAAGCCGTAATCATCCGATATGCGCGTAATATCTGCATAGGTTGCGTGGACGTCACCCGGCTGCATGGGCAGCATATCCTTGATAGCCTCCTGGCCAAGCTCACGCTCAAGACATTCGATCAGATGCATCAGCTCTTCCGGCTTGTTGTTGCCAATATTGTAGAGCCGGTGGCCTGCGTCATCCGATACATTTGGCACATCGTCAGCGGTCGCCAGAACGCCCGCAACAATATCGTCAATATAGGTAAAGTCCCTCTGCATTTTGCCGTGGTTGAAAACCGGGATGGGGCGGTTTTCCATAATCGCCTTGGCAAATTTCCAAAGCGCCATATCGGGCCGACCCCATGGGCCATAGACTGTAAAGAACCTGAGCCCTACCAGCGGTAATTCATATAGATGGCTGTAGGAAATGCTCATCAATTCATCAGCCCGTTTGGTGGCCGCATAAAGAGACACTGGCTTTTCAACCGGGTCATCTTCCGAAAATGGCAGTTTCGTGTTGCCGCCATATACGGAACTGGAAGAGGCATAGACCATGCGCTCCAGCGTGTTCGTATGACGTGCCAGTTCAAGCATATTCAAATGCCCGGTCAGGTTGGTAGCTGCATAAGGTTCCGGATGATCAATCGAATAGCGCACGCCAGCCTGGGCGGCCAGATGCACAATCTTTGTGATGTTTTCGCCAGACACCGCTGCGCGGATTGCTGCCGCATCTGCAATATCGCAGTCGACAAACTGAAACGAATTATGGTGTGGCTTCAGTGCCTCAAGGCGCGCCTTCTTGAGCGCAACAGCGTAATAGTCATTGAGGTTGTCAAAGCCAATAACCCGCTCTCCCCGCTGCAGCAATTGCCGGGCAACATGAAAGCCGATAAAGCCGGCAACGCCGGTCACAAGATATGTCATAACAGCTTGGTTTTTCCGCTTAGATTACATGGGAGCGGCCTATACTATTGCACGCTTACCGGCAAGCATCAGGGTCCTGAGCAATCGGTCAGACCACATGAATTTTCTCTATGGGTTGCGGTTGCTGCCGCGCAAATTGCGGACATATATATCTGCAACTATCAAATCGGTTCGCAATAATGGGTCCGCCTTTCAATTGTGCGAACGCGTTTTCAATCTTGCAGTATTGCCTATAAATGGCATTGGACCAGCTATCCCTGGATAGTCCGGGAATGGTTCGACCAGGTCAGCCGGTGAATGGTTTGGGAATAGAATTGTGTTGCAGTTACGGGAGACAATAAATGGCTAAAAAGCTGCTGCAGTCTTTTTCAGTCCTGGGCGTTTTGTTCGGCTTGTTGTTTCTGTGTGGCTCCCTGACCCCGTCACTGTTACCCCGTGTGCCCCAGGTTCAGGGAGTGCTTAGTGGCGTTGCTCTTGCCGTTGGATATGGTGTTGGCAAAGCGGTTTATTTCAGTTGGTGGCTGTTGGAATTCAAGGAAGTTTCCGGCCCGTTCAGGCGAATACCTATATGGCTTTCGACGATCGCTTTGGGCCTGCTGACAGTTTTTACCTTTAGCCGCAGCGTTGTTTGGCAGAATTCAGTCCGTCAAAAAATGGAGATGCCCGACGTCGAAAGCGCTTATGTCTGGACAGTGGCCGGTATTGCGCTGGCTGTGGCTTTGTTGTTGATCCTGATCATGCGCGGAATGCTGCGTCTGGTGAATTTGGCCATTGCGTTGCTGATGCGCCTGGTGCCGCGCCGCACAGCCATTGGACTTGGATCAATCCTTGCGGTGTTACTTGTTTTCTCGCTGGTGAACAGTTTTGTTATCCAGCGCGCCTTGCTGGCTGCGGACACACTGTTTGCCACGTTGGACCGTACGGACAACGATGGTGTCGAGGCACCAAAACATGATTTTGCCTCAGGCGGTCCCAATTCACTTGTTGATTGGGATGACATTGGGATCAACGGCAAGGACTTTCTGGTTGAGGGACCTGATCAGGCCGAAATTGCTGCATTTACAGGCCGTGATGCGTTGGAACCCATCCGTGTTTATGCGGGCTATAGTTCGGGAGACAATTCTGAAGAACGCGCGGCAATTGCCTTGCAGGATCTGATTAAAATGGGCGGTTTTGATCGTTCCGTGCTGATTGTTGCTACACCAACCGGCACCGGTTGGCTCGATCCGGCCGCGATCCGGCCGATCGCCTATTTGCATGGCGGCGATTTGGCCATCGTGTCGACCCAATACACCTATGTGCCCAGTTGGTTGTCCCTCATGGTCGAGCCTGATAGATCGCGGCTTGCAGCGCGTGCGCTTTTCGATGCGGTTTTCACCTATTGGACAGATCTTCCGAAAGATAGTCGGCCGAAACTCTACCTCTTCGGCCTGAGCCTTGGCGCATTGGGGTCAGAGGCTTCAGCTGATTTGATGACTTTGTTTTCTGACCCTATTGATGGGGCTTTGTGGAGCGGCCCGCCTTTTGCCAGCACAATCTGGCCGCAACTTGTTGCTGGCAGAAACGAGAACAGCCCGGCACAACTGCCTGAGTTCAGAGATGGCAGTTTGGTCCGCTTCATGAATCAGGATAAAATCGCCACACCGGCGGGTGCAAACTGGGGCCCGATGCGGCTGTTGTATTTGCAATATGCCAGCGATCCGATGGTGTTTTTCTCAACCGATCTTGCGCTGCAACGCCCGGATTGGCTGGGAGCGGATCGCGGTGCTGATCTGTCAGAATATTTCAATTGGTATCCGCTGGTCACATTCCTGCAGGTCGGGTTTGATGTGCCAATGGCCACTTCAACGCCTTCCGGATATGGACATACCTATGATGCGCTTGATTACATTGAAGGGTGGATCGAAGTCACTCAGCCAAAAAACTGGACCCAAGCTGATACGGAGCGATTAAATGCGCTGTTCACGGATTTTTCTGCCGCGCCAATTTAAAGCGGCTTAGCGCCTACTCGATTTCCACATCGGTACGAACCTGAAATCTGTCCGGGTCAAACGTCGCTATGGAAACTTCCATAAGGCCGCCATTGCGCTCGTAAAGTTGCGCAACGATTTGCAGAACCGGCGCGCCACTGCTCAATCCCAAAATCTTCGCTTCGGCGGGCGAACACGATATCGCCTTGGCCGCCTGACTGACACGCCCGACGGAAACACCGAAATTCACTTCAATGGCGTTAAAGACCGACGTTTCCGTGTCGCCAAGCAGGGGTTCAATTCCGGCATATCGCGCAGGAACATAGACATGATTGACGTTAAATGGCCTTGTTTCGCCTGCCAGTGCTCTGGTGCCGGACACCTCGAGCCAATGCCCCGTTTCACTGTCATTGCCTTCCAGCAACGGGATGTCTGCCGTCTGGACAGTGCGCGTGCCGGTTACCGTCAGTTCAGTGTCTCGTCCAAGGCTCAAGAGCTCGTAGATGCCGGTTGTGCTCATCGTGAATTTGGGTTTGGGCCGGTCTGCAACGATTTGCGTTCCAGCCCGTTTGCGTCGTTTCAGAACGCCGACACGTTCCAATTCGGCAAAGGCAAGACGCAGCGTTGATCGGCTGATGCCAAGCTCTTCGGCGTATTGTTCTTCCGGGGGGAATTTGTCGCCAATCTGCAAGACGCCAGTCTGCACCTGATCCATAATGTTCTGGGAGACCTGTTGATAAAGCGCGGTCATTTCAATGTCCTTGGGAGCCAGAGTGCCAATTCAGGGAATACAGCCAGCAACAACGCAAATCCTGACAAGATCAGAAAAAATGGTGCTGCAGCTCTGGCTATCGCGCCGATTGCTTCGCCAGTCTGTGATTGTATCACAAATAAATTGAAACCAATCGGCGGTGTGATTTGGCTGATTTCGACCGCCACCACAACAAAGATACCGAACCATATGGGATCAAAGCCAGAGGCCGTCACCAATGGCAATGTAATCGGCAGGGTCATGACAATGATGGATGTGCCATCCAGAAACATGCCCAGGATCACATAGAAGACAAGCAAGACTGCAATCAGAACAAAGGGAGACAGGCCAAAGCCGGCAATCTGCGCCGCAATGGCCTTGGGAATGCCGAGAAACCCAAAAGCGGAATTCAACAAAGCTGCACCAATGATGATCAAGCCGATCATGGCTGATGTGCGCACTGCACGCCGGCCTGCTGCAATCATGGACGCCAGACTGAACCGGCCCATCGCGATTGAAATGATCACGGAGCCCAGCACACCAATGGCGGCAAGTTCGCTGACGCTGGCCAGCCCAAGGTAAAGTGAGCCCATGATCGCAATGATCAGCGCCGCCACAGGGCCGATATCACGCAGGCCCTTCAGCCGGTCTTTCGCTGTGGGTTTTTCCTGTCGAGGCTGCGTTCCGGTCAGGGTCTGGTGGAGCGCGATATACGCCATGTAAAGCAAGGCAAGCGTGATGCCCGGAACAACACCGGCAATGAACAATTCCAGAATGGATTGCTCTGCCACCACACCGTAAATGATCATGATGATGGAGGGCGGGATCAAAAACCCAAGCGTGCCCGCACCAGCCAGCGATCCCATGGCAAGTTTTCTGTCATACCCACGTTTTTGCAGCTCGGGCAGACTGACCTTGCCAACAATTGCAGTTGTTGCAGCAGATGATCCGGACACAGCGGCAAACAGGGTGGAGCCGACGACGTTGACATGCAAAAGCCCGCCGGGTAGTCGGCCGAGCCATGGCGCAAGACCGGAAAACAGGGACCGCCCCAAACCAGCAGCGACCAGAACTTCACTCATCAGAATGAACAATGGCAACGATAGTAATGGCGTGGGGATCATCGATCCCCAAACAACGCCGCTGGCAAAAATATCCATTGGAATATTCGGCTTGAAGATTGCCAGAAGTATGTATCCGGTTGCAAACAGCGACAGGCCGATCCAGACCGATCCTGCCAACAGCGCAACGAAAAGCAAGAGTGTGACGAGCGTGATCTCAAACATCAGCGCTGTCCAAATCTGCATCTGCCTTGCGCCACTCATAAGGGCGATCCGTTGCACGGCGGATCAGCCGAGCCAGCAGGTCCAGCCAAAGTTGTACGAAGCCCCAAAGCACGACGGCCTGCGGAATCCAGAGCGGACTTTTTGTAACTGATGTTGCAAGAATATTTCGTTCAAACGACGTGGAAACCTTGGTCCAGAGCGCGGACACGATCAGCGCAACAATGGCAAGAGCCACGATGTTTGCCAGAACATCCAGCCATTTGCGCGCGCCCATGGGAAGTATCTCTGACAACAGGGAAATGCGCACATGGACACCGGCTCGAATGGCCGGACCTGAGGCCAGTGCAAAAATTGCCGCCATCGCATATTGGCTGAACTCCCATGTAAAAGAGAGACTGCTGGCCTGGCTGCGCGCGACAACTTCAGTCAGCATCAACGCGCAATAGCCAAAAATCAGCACCACCGCACAGGTTTCGGCAAAGCGCGATAATCGGTCATTTAGGGTTAGAAACTGAATCATAAAAAATGTGCCGGGGATTGCGCCCCGGCACTCATAACCTATTTGCCGACTTTGGCAGAATAGGCGTCAACAATAGCTTCCGCCTCAGGAACAGTCTTGAAGAAGTCTGCCCACATGGATTTGCCAGCTTCAGCCATTTTGGCTTTCAGACTGTCATCAGCCATGGATACGGTCATGCCGTTTTCCGTCAGGATGGTTGTTTTGCTGGTGTCTTCTGCAGCAGAGGCCGCCCAGAAATCAGCTTCCATTCTGTCGGCTATGCCTTGAATGGTCTCGCGTTCTTCATCGCTCAGCGCATTCCAGGCATCAAGATTGACAGTCACAGCATCTGGCGACATGGACCAGTTGAGCGGATTGAAGTGCTGTGTGAATTGATACAGTTTTGAATTGGCACCAGTCGATGTGGACGTTGCAGCCCCATCAACTGTTCCAGCTGCAACCGCTGCAGCCAATTCGCCAAAGGGAAGCTCAACCGGTGCGGCGCCCATTTTCTCCAGGAATGTGAACGACGTTGCATTGAACGCGCGGATGCGTTGGCCAGCCATATCATCTGCACTCACAACAGCTTGTTTGGTGTAAATGCCGGGCGATGGCCAAGGCACATAGTAAAGCGCCTTCTGGTTTTTTGAGGCGAAGATTTCGTCATATTTCGGACCCGCCACTTCAAGCCAGACTTTCATCTCATCCTGTCCCTGAATGAGATATGGCAATGTATCGATGCCTAGAAACGGCGCTTCGCCAGCTTGCAGGAACAACAGCATATCTGCCATCTGGATCACGCCATTTTCAACAGATGACAGTTTTTCAGTGATCTTCACACCGATTTCACCTGACAGATGGACTGTAATGTCGACCGACCCGTTGGTTTCCTCACGCACGGCATCTGCAAATGCAATGGCGCTTTGTGCATGGAAATTATTGGCGCCCCAAGCAGTGCTCAGGTCCCATTTGGTTTCCGCCCATACGCTTGAAGCGCTGAGTGCGATGGCTGTCGAGGCCGCCAGAACTGTTTTCATGAAAGTCATCAAGATCTCCTACCTTTAAATGTTACGACTGAGTTTCATCCAATTTATAAACGGTTTGGGCTGCATCAGCCGTTATCAAACCATGAGACAGATCCTGCTTTACCGCAGCCCTGTCACGATCAGCGGGATCTGCGAACCCGCCACCACCCGGCGTTTGAAGGATCAACCGCTCTCCTGCCGGAATTTCGTAAATGCCTTTGTCCTTGATCACTGTGCCATCAGATATCGACACGCGTCCTTCTGTTCCGTTCCCGCCGCCCTGACGTCCCGCCGGGCCGGAGGTCAGACGTTCAAAGGCCGCAGCAGACATGCTCATGGGCTCCCCGATGCGCGAACTCACTTCAATGCGTTGGGCCAGCCCTCCACGGAAGGTTCCAGCGCCGCCAGTATCGGGTGCAAACTCTTTTGAGTGATAGATCAAGGGGGCCGCGACCTCGGCAGCTTCAATCGGCACTGCACCAACGCCGGAGGGAAATGCTGTGGTTGACAGGCCATCCAGAGTGGGCCGTGCGCCCATGCCGCCCAGTGCCACATTGAGCGATGTAAACTGCGTGGGTCCTGCGCCCGACAATGACAATGTCCAAAGCGCTCCAGAGCTTTCTGCCAGCACTTCACCCGGCAAGGCCTGTTCCAGACAGCCTAGCATCAGATCTGGCAATGCCTGACCGATGACATGCCGTGCGGTTACCGGGCTTGGGCGCTCTGCACTGACCACGAGACCGGGTTGAGCCACCACACGGATTGCATTCAATGAGGCCTGATTGTTTGGAATGTCAGGGGCAAGCAGCACGCGAATGCCAAAAGCAGCGTAAGCGGCGCTATAATTCAGCGGGCAATTGATGCCGCGATTCACAGCCTTGGATGAGCCGGTGAGATCGACATCAATGCGGCCATCGCCGATGATCATTTTTGCACGAAGCTCAATCGGCGCGTCGTAGCCGTCGAGCTGCATGACACTTTCATAAATGCCTTGCGGAGCGCGGCTCAATGCTTTTTTGGTGCCGGTCGCAGAATGTTCGAAAATGAACTCTGAAACCTCTTTCAGATCCGTGAGCTGATATTCACGCATGAGCTCAAGCAGACGGGTAACGCCCGTATCATTGGAGGTCAGAAGGGACAAAATATCGCCCCGAGCTTCATGCGGCACACGCGAATTTGCGGTGACAATCCGCAACATATCTTCGTTCAGGGTATCGCCGCGCCGCAGATGCATGACGGGTATGATGACACCTTCTTCAAACACCGAGGAGGATTCCGCCGACCAGCCGCGCCCGCCAACATCCACAATGTGGCTGGTCGACGCCAGATAGCCGATGATTTTCCCATCCAGAAAAGCGGGGGTAATCACGACAAAATCAAACACATGCCCGGCACCCAACCATGGATCATTGGTGACGAGGGCATCTCCCGCAGCCAAGCCACTTGGAGGCACAATTTCCAACATGGCACGCACGGAAGCGGCCATCGTGTTCACGTGGCCCGGTGTTCCGGTCACGGCCTGTGCAAGCATATCCCCATTGGCATCAAACACTCCGGCAGAAAGGTCGCCTGCTTCACGCACGATCGCACCAAACGCTGCCCGCATCAGGGCATTGGCCTGTTCTTCGCAAACCGAAATTAGTCGGTTCCACAAGACGTTCTGAGCCACAATATCCAATTGTCCAGTCATGACAGGCTCCGCTCAAGAACCAGATGTCCGATCTCAGAGCGATGCACATTCCAACCCGGACGCACCAGCGTGGTTGTTTGCGGCTCGCTTATTACGGTCGGTCCATCAATAAAGCTGCCATTCAAAGCGGAACGATCCATGACAGCATAATTGAGATGGTCTTTGGCTTTGAGATCATAGATGTCGCGCGTCTGCGCTTCCTGTGGCGTCACAATTTGCTGATCGGTCATGGAAGTTGGCTGCAGAGCCTCGCGGGCGCTCACACTGATCGATACCAATTCAATGGGAATGTTCTTCAGATCGAAGCCAACCAGAGCCTTATAGCGTTCCAAAAACACCGCCTCCAGTTGAGACAGGCTTGCTGCAAAATCTTCACCGTTGGGCAGATCAATAAAGAGTTCCAGCCCCTGTCCCTGATAGCGCATTTCGGCCTGTATTGCGGTCGTGATGTGCTCTGAGCGAACGGCCTTTGCGACTATGCTCCTGACATAGGCGATCTGTTGATGGACCCGTTCCGTCAGCGCTTCTGTGTTGATGGCATCCAGTGTGCTTATGACGGAGATGGCGCTTTCAAAAGCCACGGGAGAGCGCAGGAAACCAACAGCGGAACCCACGCCGGCATTTTGAGGAACAATGACCCGGCGAATGCCAAGCTTTTCCGCAATACGCGCCGCGTGCAACGCCCCGCCGCCGCCAGACACCAGAAGATCAAAGCTGGCAACATCCAATCCCAGTTCGATGCCGTGGACGCGTGCAGCATTCGCCATGGTCTCGTCAGCAAGTTCGATAATACCAGCAGCTGCGGGTTCAACCTTGTCGAGGCCCATGGGGTGTTGCACGTGTTTCGCAATGGCAATTGGTGCGCGCTCGGGCGCGAGTTCAATCATGCCACCAGCAAATCCATTGGCTGAAATGTTTCCAACCGTCAGATGGCTGTCAGTGATTGTGGCCTCGGTGCCACCGCGATTATAGGCCGCTGGTCCTGGGTCCGAGCTTGCGCTTTTCGGACCTACTTTCAACCGTCCCAACGTATCGATACTGGCGATGGAGCCACCGCCGGCACCGATTTCCACCAGCTCCACGGTTGGAATGCGCACGGGCAAGCCGCTGCCTTTCACATCCCGCCAGGCGCGGGCAACTTCAAACTTGCGTGTGGTTTTTGGAAGACCATTTTCAATGAAGCAGATTTTCGCGGTCGTTCCACCAATGTCGAGCGAGAGGGTTTTATCTGACCCGACTTCGCGCGCAACATGGGCCGCCAATGCGACCCCGCCAGCAGGACCGCTTTCGAGGAGACGGATGGGAAATCGAACAGCCTGTTCAAGAGTTGTCAGCCCGCCACCTGACAGCATCATCAACAACGAGCCGCCAAATCCACGGTTTTGCAGCTGTGTTTGCAATTGTTGCAGATAGCGCGCCATGACTGGCCGCACATACGCATTGGCACAGACGGTGGAGAAACGCTCATATTCGCGAATTTCACCAGCTACTTCAGCACTTTGACAGATTGTGACATCATCGCCGAGCAAGGCGCGCAGGCGTTCGGATACATAGATTTCATGAGATGCATTGCGATAGGAATGAAGAAATCCGACTGCGACGGCCTCAATTTTTTCCGCCTTTAAACGCGCAGCCAATTGGACGATTTCATCGTCCTGTGGTGTCGCGAGGACCGAGCCATCCGCGAGAATGCGCTCGTTCAAGCCAAGGCGCAGGGGTCGTGGCACCAATGGCTCCGGCATCTGGATATCCAGCGCATATTGATCGAACCGCTTTTCGTAACGCATTTCCAGCACATCACGAAAACCAGCAGTGGTCACAAAAGCGGTCTTGGCGCCTTTGCGTTCAATCAACGCATTTGTCGCAAGTGTGGTTCCGTGAATGATTGTGGTGATATCGCTATAGGTGAGGTTCAGCTCGTCCAAAAGACGGCCAACCCCGTCCAATGCACCCAGTTCCGGTGATTGAGGGGTTGTCAGAACTTTTACAGAAAACAGCCCGGCCGGCGTTTCCGCCACCACGTCTGTAAATGTACCACCAATATCTATCGCTAAACGAAGCATGGAATTAAGTACGTACTTATGACTTATGTG
>Ga0163216_100426_pt1 | contig 71151 bp, 42 predicted proteins | sample SynspAceP_FD_167610 | JGI IMG/M metagenome (GOLD analysis project Ga0163216, IMG submission 167610) | Saline lake microbial communities from Ace Lake in Antarctica - Synechococcus sp. Ace-P (Illumina Assembly) | ecosystem: Environmental > Aquatic > Non-marine Saline and Alkaline > Saline ...
ACTTTACATTACCAGGTTCGTAACCAAATCCTTCTGCCTCTGCTGCTTCGTCTGTTTGCCATATCCCGGCCACTTCATAGTAATAAAGTGCATTAACCGACTCGCCAACAAATCTATTGTTTCCAATATCCTGAGTAAGACCACCCGCCAATTTGGTCACCTCATTCTTGTTTTTGGTAAAATTAATGGAGGTTGACCATCTAAAATCATTTTTTTCAATATTCACAGTGTTCAGAAGTACCTCTACCCCAGAATTGCTAATCTCGCCCACATTGGCCACAACATCGGTAAACCCTGTTGAATTGGGTAGTTTATCCCCTAGGATCAGATCCACTGTTTGCCTATCGTAAACCTCAATCGAAGTAGTAATTCTATTATTAAATAGCCCCATATTAAGACCTAAATTAAGCTCCTTGCTTCGCTCCCATACCAAATTTTTATTGGACAGGTTATTGATTGCAAAACCATAGGCCGGTGAACCGTCAAAATCGTACTGGGTTTGGGTTACTGTAGACTGGGTATCGTAGGGATTAATTGACGTAGCGTTACCCACTTCACCATAACTCGCCCTTAATTTCAAATTTGAGATCAAGTTTGAATTTTTGATGAAATCCTCCTCACCTACTTGCCAAGCCAGGGCGACTGAAGGAAAAAATTGCCATTTGTTGCCTTCGGACAATACGGATGCACCGTCAGTTCGGCCAGTCACCGTCAACAAATATTTATTTTTAAAACTATAATTGATCCGACCCATGTAAGAAATCAAGGCTTGTTCGGACAAAAAGGACTCATTATTGGTAACCTCACCATCTCCTAAGGAATACCATAAAGACCTAAATGGAAGATCCTTTACATCAATCCGGGAAAATTGTTCTCTTTCATGAAAAATACTATACAAGCCGGTAACCGTTAAATTGTGGGAATCCGAATTTAACTTATAAGTTATCGTATTGTCCAAGGTATAAGAAGACATATCCGTGGTTTGTTGATTGGCTTTAGGCAATCGAGTGGTTTTTTGGGACTTGGTATAGGTGCCTCTATAATCACCTGCCCTTTGGTTAGATACTGCTGCAGAAAGCGAGGATCTGAACGACAATCCCCTAACGGGAGTAAAATCGACATAAGCGTTCGCCAATAAGGATGAACGACGCGTTTCAAGAACAAAATTTTCAGGATTTATTTCGACAAAAGGGTTAATTACCTGATTGTCATTGATTCCCATAAAAACTGCATACCCATTCCAATCCTTGTCTTGAGCCTGATCTTGCGGCAATAAATCGTCAAAATAAACGGTTCCTGTAGGCCTAGCTCTATAAGCAGAACGCAACGCCTCGGTCCCTGCCAAATTTTGCTTACTATAGGTATAATAAGTTGACATACCTACTTTTAATTTATCGTTTAAAATACTTTGGATTCCTCCTTTTACAGTATATCTTTTAAAACCAGTTTCCAAAGTATTCCCCTCTTCATTCAAATAACCTGCTGAAAAATCGTAGGTGGTTTTATCAGATCCACCCGATATCGAAAGGTCATGGGTACTTTGTAATGCGGCACCCGTTATCAAATCGAGCCAATCGACTGTTGTTCCATTTTGGACATTGGCCAGTTCACTGTCGGTTATATTACGAGTAGTCCTTCCTGTTTCCTGAGGACGCAATACATAGTTCTTGTTATAGAACTGTTGCGCGTTCATCATATTAGGGAGATGCGTAGGTACTTTTATTCCTGTATAATTTTTATAGGTCACTTTCGGCTTACCCGATACCCCTTTCTTGGTTGTGATGATAATTACCCCATTGGCACCACGTGAACCATAAATAGCCGTAGATGATGCGTCTTTCAGCACATCCATTGCCGCAATATCATTGGGGTTCATTGCATTTATATCACCCCCGACAACCCCATCAATTACAACAAGGGGAGCACTTGACTCACTATCGCCAAAACTACTGAGGCCCCGGATATCAATAGTGAAACCATCTCCCGGTCTACCTTTTACTTTATTGATATTAACACCAGTTACCTGCCCTTGCAGAGCAGCGGCAGCCTGTACCGGATTTGCTCTAACAATATCTTGAGTACTGATTGAGGATACCGCCCCGGTTAAATCCCGTCTTTTTTGGGTTCCATAACCAACAACTACAACCTCTTCTAGTCCAGAGGCATCAACCTCTAGGGTCACAGTTATATTCGCCTGCCCATTGATAGAAATTTCTTTGGTAGCAAAACCAATATATGATATCATTAAAACAGCATTTTCATTGGTGACGGCAAGCGAAAAATTACCATCAAAATCGGTTTGGGTTCCATTTAAGGTTCCCATTTCAACAATGCTCGCTCCTGGTAAAGGCCCACCATCTTCGTCGTATACCATACCCGAGACTTCGAATTGCTGCTGCTTCTGCTGCTGCGAAATCACTTCGGTAGGCTTATCATTTGAGATACGTTCCCGGATAACGATACGATTTTTTTGTGACAGTTCAAATTCAACAGCACTGTTGGATAAACTTTGTTTTAGGAGCTCATCTACTCCGATCTCTCCTTTCTTTAATTGTACCTTAGGCGCGTTTGTAAACAAATCGGCAGGATATAAAAAACGATACTTTGTTTGGTCCTGAATAATATCAAAGACCTCATCTACAGAAACTACCTTATCTACCTCAATAGATATTTTTTCTTGAGAAAAAGATTTTTCTGTAGTAATTCCAAAAACGGTTGTGCACAATAAGAAGATAAAGGCTTTCATAATCAAAATTAGCACCCGCATTCGGACGAATGACTGCGACTTAATTAATTTAATTTTCATAAATTTACATGGTATTGGTTAGACATTAGTTTAAGTAATACGCTCTAAAGGGACGAAGTTGATGCACCGCTAAATGTTCTTCTTCGCTCCCTTTTATAAAAAATATTATTTTAAAAGGATTGTTTTATTAATTATTTCATAATCCCTTATGACTCCGAAATTTTTAATTGTATTCAATATATCTTCAATATTTTGATCTTTACCCAACGCTCCATTAAATAGTGCTTTTTCAAGTTTAGGACTCTCAAAATTAACATCGATATCATACCAGCGCGATAACACCTTCATAATCTCTACTAACGGTTTTCTACGAAAACTAAAAACACCTTCTTTCCATGAAATCTCGTTATAAACATTGACGGTATCTATATCTATGCTGTCATCATTAAGGTTCAGGCTTGCTTGTTGTGATGGCTCCAGTACATTTTTTGTAGATGCCGTACTAATTGCCACTTTGCCTTCCACTAAAGTTGTATATATTGTAGTTTCTTCCTTATAGGCTTTAATATTGAATTCTGTGCCCAAGACCTCTATTTCTTGAAATTGATTGAAAACTATAAATTTTGAGCCGTCATGTTCAGTGCTCGGAGAAACATCGAAGTACCCTTCACCGTATACGAGTTCAATTTGACGGGCTTGTCCTTTTATGAAGTTTACCGGATACTTAAGTTGTGACTCGGAATTCAACCACACTTCCGTTCCATCGGACAAAACCAGGTGAAACTGTCCTCCTCTTGGAACAGTTAATAAATTGAAGACCACTTCTGAAATATTGCTTTCCCCTGCCCCGTACATGATTTCTTCACCATCACTATGTACATTTTGTGTTTCATAAGCACTACCCTTCCCTAAAGCAACTTGAGAGCCGTCCTCCAAGGTCAAGGTTGCTTTATCGGAACCATTCTCTATATTATTGCTAATTATTCTAGGGTTCGTTTCAACTGTCGTATTGAAAATATAGTCTTTAAGAAAATAGCCCGTAACTAATAAACCTGTGAAAACTGCTGCAGCTGCATAGCCTATAATTTGACGCCATTTTTTGAGTTTTAAAGTCTTTTTTTCTGCATCCATTAATTGTTGCAACTTACTTTTTACCTTATTGGCTTCGAATTGCCTCATTTCGTATTCGATTGCATAATTTGTTTGGACATAGGAATTGAACAATTGTTCGTTTTCAGAATCTTTCAACCATTTATCTAGCATATCCAACTCAGCTGCCGAGGCTTGATGGGTCAGGAATTTAGCTATTAGTGCTTTCACTTTATGATCGTTCATTCTACTATTTACAATTAATACGTATGAATTTTACACAACCCTAACTTTTTTAGCGTATTTTTTTTATAATTGTGCAAATTAGTCGCTTATTATTATCATATTGTCATATGTTTAAAGATTATTTGGATAACACACAATTTATTGAAGCCCTGAAATCAGGGGATTCAAAAGCATACACCGTCCTAGTCGATTACTTCCATCATAAGCTCTGTATTTATGCTTATAGTCTAATCAATGATCATAACGCTGCTGAAGATATTGTACAGAACGTTTTTATTCGTACTTGGAAGAAACGAGATCAATTAAAGTGTGATTTTGAAATTAGAAGTTTTCTTTATAAATCCGTTTATAACGAATTTATAGATGAATATCGGAAACAGAAGTTAGTTGTTCCTTTGGAGAAAAAATATATTGATGCACTTACCACTATTGTTGAAAATGTAGATCAACATGCCTTAGATCGAAAAATAAAATTAGTAAAACAGGAAATCCACAACCTGCCTCCCAAATGTCAGGAAATATTTATGTTAAGCAAACATGATGGACTCACAAATTTAGAGATTGCGGAGTATAAACAAGTTTCGGTCAAATCCGTTGAAGCACATATCACCAAAGCCTTTGCTATACTTAGGCAATCAATTGGAGAAGAGATGCATCAAGTTTTATTCCTATTATTCAGAGAAATTAGTACTAATCTTCTCTCTAATAAGCCTGACTAACTCCAAACTTTTTTGATTTTATAAAACTTGGCCCATATTACTAGTGAACTTTTTTAAAGTCAGTCAGTTCTAAGATTTAGTTTACCATTTCAAACAAAGTCGAAGTAAGTAAATTAATAGAAGTTGTTTTAAAGGTCACAGTCATATCTCGATTGCTTACTCTGAGTAGTTTCCCCCGCACTTTACCGAAAAATATGATCCTTTCGGACAATATACATAGCCCTTGGTTATTATTATTTGCATCTCTTGTTAGAGTTCTGGAATTATTAAGGTTGGAACTGTTTTACCCCCTTTAATACATTCTCATGAATTGAATGCTTGACTTCCAAAAAATTGTAAAAAACTTCCATTTGTTTTAACATTGTTTTACCAAAATAAAAAAAGCCGACTCCTAAAAGTCGGCTTTCCCTTTGTACAGGCGGAGAGAGTACTATTTAAAAAAACAGCACCTAAACTAACACCCCGCATTATATACCCAACACACAATATAAACAAAGGTTTACAGAGGAATATTATAATCTTTATTTTTGGATAAGTTTGCAACTATTTGGATGTTTTTGTACTCTACCGTACAAAAATAATTAAATTTGTATTGTAAAATTCAAACCCATCCTATAAATGGCAACTGTTAATTTTTTATATCGTTCCACTAGAGACACATCCAACCTTAACATTAGATTACTCTATAGACTTATAGACCCATCAACCAAAGAAGGATACACGGACTACACACTTGGAGCCAAAACGCAGATTAAAGTATCTCAACATTATTGGAGTAAAGAGCATAACATAAAGAGGACGAATGATATTAGCTTACTCAACCAACAGAAAGAAATAAACGAGAAACTTACCAATTTACAAATCTATGTTTTAGACAAATTTGATAGCACCAACAAGGAAAAAATAAATAAAGACTGGTTTAAGGATATCATTGACCACTATTACAACCCTACAAAAGCAGAGAAAAAAGAGATTCCTACTGATTTGGTTAACTACATAGATTTTTACATAGAATTTAAAAAACATGAGTTAACACCTAAAGCAACTAAGCGTATAAACGTTACTAAAAACAAAATGCTACGGTTACAGGCAAAACTAGGTCAGACAATCCTCATAAAGGAGATTGACGAAAATTTCAAAAAAGAATTTCAAGACTATAGTAACTTAGAGCAATACTCTCAAAATACACAGCAAAGGGAATTGGTATTAATTAAGACGCTTTGTTACCATGCCAAACATTTGGGTCTAGAAACACACTATCAACTAGATGGCCTAAAACTCAAAAGGCAAGAAGTAAAACATATTTATTTAACCTTTGAAGAGATAAACCACCTTAAAACTTTAAAACTACCCTTTGAACACTTAGAAAATGCAAGGGATTGGCTATTAATAAGCTGCTTTACTGGTCAGCGTATATCAGATTTCATGAAGTTCGATAAAAGCATGATAAGAATAAAACAAGAAAAATATCTTTTAGAATTCAAACAACAAAAAACTAGTAAACTAATGACAATTCCTTTGTCCAAGGAGGCAAGGGAGATATTAACCAAAAGAAACGGAGAATTCCCAAGACCTATTTCAGACCAAAAATATAATGATTACATCAAAAAGGTTTGTGAATTGGCGGAGTTCACCGAAATCGTAGAAGGCAAAAAGCGCATTAACATTACTCCAAAACTAAAAAAGGGAAAGTACAGGGATATTATTGGGAATTATTCTAAATGGGAATTGGTTTCTAGCCACGTAGGGCGCAGAAGCTTTTGCACCAACTACTACAGCAAAATTCCTACCTCCTATTTAATTGCAATTTCCGGCCATAGTTCAGAAAAAATGTTCCTGAACTACATAAAAAAGAGTGAAGAGGACAAAGCATTGGACGCCTACGATTATTTCAATTAAAAAGGATTTAAATCGTGCAATATCTTATACATAACTCTCATTATATTTAAATACCATTTCAAAACTAGCTGACAACAAACCACTCATTAATTATTCCAATGAAACAATTAGGCATACGATTCACCAACATAGAAGAGGAGAAACCAATCATTATTAAACCCAACCCAGAACTAAAAAAATGGTTTGACGATCAGCATGGTGGAGGCAAGCATGTAAACCAATATTTAGCTGATTACCTTGGCGGTAATCCATTATTTTCAGCTGTTCAAAAAAAATACAAAGACTATATTAACCAGAGTATACCTGAAAAGACAAAGAAAAAATGCATGTGGCACGGTTGCATTGGCGGAGGGCACAGCAAAAACGAAATGGACAAAAAATGTACTATGTATTTCCATGAAGGTGACTTAAACCACCTAATTGCAGCCAACGAGTTCGTTAGAATTACCCAAGCCAACAAACATTTAATTCGAGGTGATAAGGTTTTGAAATCATTGACAATACAATTTTACGAGTGTTTCTCTTTTTATGATGGCAGAGTGGTATTTGCTATGGAAAAAATGGTAATGCATTGTTTGCACCAAGGATTTCTAACCCTAAGTCAGCTTTTTTCAAAAAACAAACCACTACAGAACCTTAATATAATTAATGATAACATCTATGAGCTTAAATCGAATCAACTAGAGTTTGAAATGTTTAACAACGAAAAAAATTCCATCATAGATATTCAATTAAAGTTCTACAAGAAAGAACGTGAATTTTACAAACACAAGGATGTCATTATTAAAAGAGAACTAAAAATAGAGCCTAGGAACGAATCCAAGGTAAAAAATCACCCTAAAAACCCATACCCCTCAATATTCAAGGACGCTCAAAGCTTCCAATTATTCGACCTACTATATAATGATTATAAAAATAGTAATAGCTTATTGGCTGATTTCAGTTTCATTTATCGAATGATGCACAAACATAGTTATATAAATTTACAGATTAAACCTGAAATGTTTAAACTATGGTTAAGTAAAGAACCTTTTGGTATTGTGTTGGATAACGGTCTAAAAACATTGGACAGATGCACAACTAAAAACAAAACAATCAATTACAATACAAAAATAGATATAGTTATAAAAACTACGAAAACGTAAGGCAAACACTATAGTAACATGCCGTTATAAACTAGTACTTCAAATGATCTTTGCCATGTAATCATAAAAACATGGTAATGACAAATTCAATTCTACTTCAAGCCCTAACACCACAAGAGTTAGGCAACTTAATTGATGAAAAATTAGTAAGCCGTTTAGAACAGTTCAGAAAGCAACTAAGCAACCAAGAAGCTAATGACGACCTTCTTACTAGGGATGAAACTTGCAAATTCTTAAAAGTGGACAGCTCAACATTATGGGCTTGGACAAACAAAGGAAAAGTAAAGGCCTACGGTATCGGCTCAAGACGCTATTACAAACGATCTGAATTATTGGAATGCCTAACCCCATTATCCAAATAAAAGCTATGGGGGAATCATTCGATAAAGGTCATATCTATACATTAGCAGAAAACGGGACAAACAAAACGAGACAAAATAATGCTATTGTAAACGGAGACGGGACAGACCTCAGCAATACTGATGCTCTAAAAGGGAGGGCAAAAAGAAAGACCATTACGCAATCAATGATGCTAAAATTAATTGACATTGCAAAAGAGAATGGAGAACCCGAATTAGAAAAAGCATATTGGAACACCTACTATTGCCAACAGGAAATTATAACCGCTGATGGCAAACTGTATGGAAAATATTGCAAAAACAGATTCTGCACACTATGTTGCAGCATCCGTAAAGCCGAAATGATAAACAAATATTATCCTGAGTTAAAAAAATGGAAAGAACCTTATTTCCTTACACTAACTGTTAAATCCTGCACTGCCCAAAAACTGAATTTATACATTAAAAAGTTCAATACATTAGCAGAAAACGGGACAAACAAAACGAGACAAAATAATGCTATTGTAAACGGAGACGGGACAGACCTCAGCAATACTGATGCTCTAAAAGGGAGGGCAAAAAGAAAGACCATTACGCAATCAATGATGCTAAAATTAATTGACATTGCAAAAGAGAATGGAGAACCCGAATTAGAAAAAGCATATTGGAACACCTACTATTGCCAACAGGAAATTATAACCGCTGATGGCAAACTGTATGGAAAATATTGCAAAAACAGATTCTGCACACTATGTTGCAGCATCCGTAAAGCCGAAATGATAAACAAATATTATCCTGAGTTAAAAAAATGGAAAGAACCTTATTTCCTTACACTAACTGTTAAATCCTGCACTGCCCAAAAACTGAATTTATACATTAAAAAGTTCAATATTGGATTTAGAAGGATTACGGCAAAATACAGAAAAAAATATCAAAGAGGAAGAGGTAAATTATTAGTTGGTGTTCGGTCTTTAGAATGCAATTTCAATCCAAAATATAGAACATACAACCCCCATTTTCACGTAATAACCAAAGACCGAGAAACCGCCGAAATCCTATTAAAAGAGTGGTTAAAGTTATGGACACCTAAACACGCCAAAAAACCGGCTCAAAACCTTCAAAAAGTTCACGACTTAGAAAAAGGACTAATCGAAATTATAAAGTATGGCAGTAAGATTTTTACAGAACCTGACCTAAAAAAAAGAGCCAAAGAAACAGATACTACACAAATTTACGCCAAAGCACTGGACACTATTCTAACCGCCATGAAAGGAAAAAGAATATTTGATAGATTTGGCTTCAACATACCCAAGTCTGCCGTTATAAGAAGGCCACAAGCCAAACTCCTCAGTAATTTTAAGGAATGGGAATACAACCCTAAAATTGGGGATTGGGAAAACACCACAACTGCTGAGGTATTAACCGGGTATAAAGCCCCATCACACCTACAAGCAATTTTGGACAACAACATAAACACAAACTACAAGTAAAATCAATTTAAGAATTCTAGTAAGAAATAATTAAAGTTGCATGATAAGGCATTATTATTAACTTTAAGGTTTAACATTTTTCACTAGCCTAGAATGTCATTATACCAAGTTTCTGTATTAAAAAAGCATCTTAACTTACAAGACCAGGACAAGCTCAATAAAGCTTACAAAAAGTACAGTAAATACTTTCTAAACCCTACTATTCAAGATAATATTCGAAGCTCCAAGGAAGAGGAATACCAAGGTATTTTCTTAACCGAGTTATTTGTAAACATCTTGGATTACACCTTAAAGCCCAAAGCAGATTTTAACCTTGTTGCTGAATACAAAAACCAGACTAACTCCCGCAAGGCAGACGGTGCGATATTAAATAATGAAATTGCAGTAGGGGTAATAGAATTAAAAGGCACAAATACCAAGGATTTAGAGAGTATTCGAAAACAGGCATTCGATTATAAGGTTAATCAAAAAGGTTGTGTATATGTTATAACATCTAACTTTGAAAAGTTGCGTTTTTATATCAATGATGCCACAGAATTTGAAGAATTCAATCTTTTTGAACTTACCGAAGACCGTTTCGCATTACTCCACTTATGCCTTCAGAGAGATAATATCTTAAATGATATTCCATTACACATTAAGCAAGCTTCTATAGTAGTTGAAGAACAAATTACAAAGCAATTTTACAAAGATTACTCCCTTTTTAAACGTGAGCTATTTAGAGACCTAGTAAGACGTAATATAAAACGACTTAAAAACGCTCAAAACCATATAACCCCTTTAGATACACTAGGCAACGACACCAGAGCAAAACTAACTAGTTTAGAGAAAAATGTAAAGCTTTTATTGTTTAAAAAATCTCAAAAATTAATTGATAGATTCCTTTTTATATTCTTCGCCGAAGATCGAGATTTATTACCCCCCAATAGCACTATACAAATTTTGGATAAATGGAAAGCAGATATAGATTTTGGGGATGAAAGACCACTTTACGACCTATTTAAACAGTATTTCAGGTTCTTAGACAAAGGTAGACAAGGCACGAGTAGCAGAGCCGAAATATACGCCTATAATGGCGGACTGTTCAAAGAAGATAGCTTATTGGACAATTTGGAAGTTGACAACGATTTACTATATAAACATACTTACAAGCTAGCCGTTTACGATTTTGAAAGCCAGGTAGGCGTTAATATTTTAGGCCATATTTTTGAAAATTCTCTAAACGAAATTGAAAGTGTAAATGCGGAAATCGAAGGAGGGGATTTTGACAAGCAAAAAAGTAAACGGAAAAAAGATGGTGTTTTCTATACACCCAAATATATCACCAAATACATCGTTGAAAATACCATAGGCAAACTTTGCAATGAAAAGAAAGTAGATTTAGGCTTTAAAGAAGAAGAGTACTTTAAAGGGCGTAAAAAAAGAAATAAGAGCACTATTGAAAAATTGGTAGGTATTCTGGACTCCTATAGAGATTGGCTCTTACAACTCACAATTTGCGACCCTGCCTGTGGTTCGGGTGCTTTTCTAAATCAAGCATTGGATTTTCTAATTAAGGAGCATAATTACATTGACGAACTCAAAACCAAAGTCTTAGGCGGCGGCTTTCAGTTTCCTGACATAGAAAACACAATATTAGAAAATAATATTTATGGTGTAGACCTTAACGATGAATCTGTAGAAATAGCCAAACTCTCCCTTTGGCTAAGGACTGCACAACCTAGACGTAAATTAAACGACTTAAGTAATAATATTAAATGCGGCAACTCTATAATAGACAATAAAGCCGTTGCAGGTGATAGAGCGTTCAATTGGCAAGAACAATTCCCAAAAATATTTGCAAAGGGTGGTTTTGATATTGTAATCGGGAACCCCCCTTATGTTCAGTCTCATGCAATGAATGAAATCACTAAAAAATTTATTTACAAGAATTATGCAACAAGTGAATACCAAATTAACTTATACACCATATTTATTGAAAAGATTTTACAGTTATGCAATTCAAATAGCATTTATAGTGTAATTATTCCAAATTATTGGATATCCACTAAATATGATGAAAAATTTAGATCATTAGTATTTCTAGAGAATACTTGTATTGAACTTCTAAATACTTTTGAAGTTTTTGAAGATGTTATTGTAGATACCGTAATACTAACAGGAAGTAAAGATTCAAGTGAAATATTCCCTAAATCAACAATTGTAAAATCTATTTCATCAGAACTTAAAACACACAAAGATAGATGGGTAGCTATTGACAATAAGGATTTTAAAGTAAACAAAACTGTTCTATTTGAATCTAAAAATGACTCTACTTTAGTGTCATTTCAAGTAGAAATCGTTTTAAATTCCGAAATAAAACTCAAGGATTTAATTTCTTTTAAGAAAGGAATGCAGCCGTATGAAAAAGGGAAAGGTATTCCCCATCAAACACGTGACATGATGGATGCCAAAATTTATCATTCTGACACAAAAATTGATGAAACCTATAAATTACTTCTAAAAGCAACTAATATTCAAAGATATTTGATTCGTGGAAATAGTGGTTATATAAAATATGGAGAGAATCTAGCGGCGAAAAGAAATATTTCAATATTTCGAGGGCAAAGAATATTAATGAATAGGATTCTTTCCAGCGACAAAATAGATGCTGCCTTTATAGAAGAAAACGATATAATTAACAACTCTGATGTTTTTAATCTGCTTCCACTAGAAGAGGATACAAACATGAAAGCTCTTCTATCTTTAATATCCTCAAAATTGTGTGCATCGTTTTTCAGAAGTCAGAATATTAATTTAAATAGGAAGGCCTTCCCCAAATTAAATGTTGGAACTCTAGAAAGGTTTCCCATACCTATAACATTCTTTCAAATTCAGAATATTTTTTCAGACAAAGTGGAAATTTGCAGTTTATCCAGAATCGAATTGCTTAAGAAAAAGCTAAAAATGGAAAACTATATTAAAGCTACATATCACCTTGGAAAATTATCTAGAAAACTTGAATCATGGCACGATTTAGAATTTGGTGATTTCATCAAAGAATTAAACAAAGCCATAAAAGCTAACAACAAACTATTACTAACAGAAGGAACAGAAGCTATTCCACTACTTTCTAAAAAAGATGAGTATCAATGGCTAGACCTATTTAAAGAAAACAAGCATAGTACTCAAAAATTACAAAATAAAATCAAACAAATAGATAAAGAAATTGATGCTTTAGTGTATGAGTTATATGAACTAACTGAAGATGAAATCACATTTATAGAAAACAGCTAAATATGGGGAGCAAAGCTACAAATACAAAAGTTCAAATTGAAACCCTAAAAAAAAGAGGTCTAGTCTTAGATTATGATGAAGCTAAAATAAAAGAATTTCTATTAGATATTGGGTATTATAGATTAGGTTTTTATTGGCATCATTTTGAAATAGACGAAGATCATAATTTCTCTCCTGAAACTAAATTATCCGACATTATCGGTCTATACTATCTAGATGTTGATTTGAGAAATATTTTATTAAAATATGTAAATCGTATTGAAATTAATTTCAGAACTAAGGTGATATACTACGTTTCAAATAAATATAAAAATTCCCCTGCTTGGTTTGCTGATAAAAACATTGTTCACAATGGATTCATACAAAGCACCCCAGGAAACACAAGCATTTTAAACAGAGTTTATACATTAGACTTTATTAAAAACAACAAAGCATTAAAAAAACATCATGAAAAACATGAGTTAGATGTTTATGCTCCAGCATGGAAGGCTTTGGAGTTTTTTACATTTGGCGTACTCTTAAATCTATACAAAAACATTATAGATGAGGATATAAAAAAAAGGGTTTCAGAGTGTTTAGGAATTTTAAATACAAATAAATTTGAAAATCTCATGAGTACTGTAGTACTTATAAGAAATATTTGTTCTCATGGTGATGTTCTATATGATTTTAAAACACCTAGAGGATTATCTGTTGTTCCAAATATAAACTATGATGGAAGTGACAGAAACTCATTATGTGCTTGTATAAAAGTCATATCTTATTTTTTAGGCTACATTTCTCCAAATAGACAAAACAACTTTCATATTGAAATTGACAATCTATTTAAGGAAAACCAAAAAAATGAGATTATTAAAAAAATAATTACAGAAAAGATAAGATACAAATAACTTTTTGTATCTTTGTACAAGTGCACTGCTATTCATTATATGCTTTAGTTTCTGCACTTAAAAAGAATAAAATACAAAACCTAGACTTTGCTCTAGGTTTTTTTATGCGCACATTTTAGGAATGAATTAATTGCTTTTGAATAACTTCAAGCGATTAAAATACTACAGCAGTACAAAAATCATACAAATAATAAAATAAAAAACCTCAACTCTCTAATTACTAGATTGTTGAGGTCTTACTAAGTACAGGCGGAGAGACTCGAACTCTCACACCTCACGGCACTAGATCCTAAGTATATTGAATGGATAGTGGCTATAATAGGCAAGGGCAAAGAACGGGACATTCGTCCCAAAAGAATTCAGCAATGGGGACACAAGAAAACAACTCTTGGCCAGAAGTAGGTACCTGCTTTATAAATCGCCAAACAATTGGACGCAAAACCGATCCGAAAGAAGTAAAATAAAGGCATTCAGAGCCCAATTCAGAGGCGTTAGAAATACAGAATTCTTCCTATTTAGGTTAACTCAACTATTTGCATAAATATCAAAATACCCAGAAATTGTTCTTGATCCCATTCTTCCTTTATAGATTAACCACGATCTTTGCATAAACACAACAATTGTTCTTGATCCATTATGGATCCAATTGTTTATAAATAGTTTATAAGCCCAAAAACAAAAAAGGCTCCCAATTTCTTGGAAGCCTTGTCTTTGTTACTGTGGGCCCTACTGGGTTCGAACCAGTGACCCCCTGCTTGTAAGACGGGTGATTATTGTATCTATTTGTATTAATAAATACATATAATACTGATTATCAATTATATGTATTTAAAAAGGATTCATATTAAACCATATAATACCTGATTTTGAGTGCAAATTGAGTGCAAATTTTTATATCTTTAGAATATGAAAACAAACATCACTCTTTCCATGGACACAAGGCGTAAGCGCAAAGATGGTATGTGCCCGATTATCTTTAGACTAAGCCACCATCGAAAGACGATTGCCATTGCAACGGGATTTGCCGTTCCGCCCGAGTACTGGAACGAGAAGAATCGCGAGGTCAAAAGAACCTATAATGGCGTGTCCTCCGTTGCACGTTTAAATAACCTCCTTATCAAGAAAAAGACCGAATTAAGGGATGGGATTAATGAATTGGAAGAAAATGGACAGCTCAGAGGACTGAGTATCACCGAACTCAAAAGCACCTTGACCAAGCCGACCATCACGATTTCCTTTTTTGATTTTACCAATCAATTAATATGTGAAATGGAGGAATCGAATCGCTTCGGAAACGCTAAAGCCTATAGATGTGCCCTTGGGGCATTGAAGAATTTCAATAAAAAGGAGTTTCTCCGGTTTGAAGAGATGACCTACACTTATCTTAAACGATTTGAAACGGCACATTTGAAAAAAGGAAATAGTATAAATGGACTATCCATGTATATGAGAACGTTCCGGGCCATTTACAACAAAGCCATACATCAGGGGGCAGTATCTGCGGACTCTTATCCCTTTAAGAAATACAAGATTAAATCCGAGCCAACGGCAAAACGGGCGATCAGCATAGAAAAAATAAGACGGATCCTTAATTTGGAATTAGAACCTGGTACCCCTTTATTTAACACCCGGAATTATTTTCTGTGCTCTTACCTTATGAATGGCATTTCATTTATTGATATGGCCTTTTTAAAACTGGATAATATCATAGATGGACGCATCCAGTACCGTAGACAAAAAACCGCCCGATATTACGATATTAAGGTAACTCCACAGTTATCATCGATTATGGATTGTTATTTGATAGGCAAGGACAAAACCGACTATATTTTTCCTATCGTAAAGCGCAAAGAAATGCAAGATCAATTTAAGGATGTCCAATGGGAAAGAAAGCGATATAACAAACGTCTAAAAGAGATAGCCAAGCTTTGTGAAATTGAAGAGCATTTGACAAGTTATGTAAGCCGTCATTCCATGGCAACTAATCTTATCCTCAATGATGTTCCTATTAATGCACTTAGCAAAATGCTGGGGCATAGCGATATTAGTACAACTGAAATATATATTAAAAATCTCCCTACCCATATAATGGATGAATACCAGGAAAGATTGGAAATTTAAGTTTGGCATTAAAGCATGTAATAGTAGATTTCTTCTAAATTTTGTCGGGATTTATATTGGTGAAGTAGAATTTGTCCCATTTCCCTTATTCCCCCTATACACAAGAAAGCATCCCTAAGGAATCTGTATTTTAAATCAGCTAGTTCCGACCCATTGAAACTAAGTGTTAAGTAATACTCACGTTTCTTGTCCCTATAATGTTTTATCCTGCCTTATTAATTGCCATTTTCTCATTCAATTATTATCGCCTGTCTGCTGGAGATATCTTTTTCACTTCGATAGAAGTAGGAGTTTTAAGTTGCTTAAAACATAACTTGCTATCTTCTCCGAAGATTAATATTTTGAATTCTTTTTTAATGATATATTCCTCAAGGAGGGTGGGTCGGATTTGCTCCTACTTTATAACAAAAATACCTTCCGATTACGCAAATCCTATGTACCTATATACATATACTCATATATTTATATTGACATATTTGAATATATCCATATATCCATATATCGTGACCTTGGCAATCCATTTATTCTTTGGTATATTTAATCATTCCAAGTACAACCGGGAGGCTATGGAACATTTCAACGGATAAAAATGGATGTGGATAGGGAGAGGAAAGGTCAAGCTGTCTTTTCGCTGTTTGTTCTTTCTCGCGGTCAGAAGGGTGTCCGGAATGCCAAGCGGAAAGACTTAAACAGAGGACCGACGAAACGTGTCCACAAAGGGAAGATTGGCTCGGAAGATTAACCGGGCTTCCGCATTAACTATTTACAGATTTTGCATTTTCCATTGTTGAATAATAATATCGGAAGCACTCCAAGAAAGAACCAGAATTGTCCATGTATAATTCTTATCCACTTGGGAAACAAAGAATCCTGCATCAAAAATAAATATCGTGCATTTGGTTGAATTTATTTGTTACAGAAGTACTTGGGTTGTTGCCCATCCTTGTAATACTTACTTCTTGAATAATCCTTCCTGGAACTAGCACTCCGTAAATTTGTTCCATTTCTAGCTTGATTCCAACAGGTTCTCCACCCAAATTGTGAAATACTTCTTCGAAGGTATCCTGCATAAGCTTGGCTCGTTTTACTTCAAATTCAGACCATTCATAATTGAATTTCAACACGGGAATACCGAATTTATCAACTATAATAGTGTCAATTTAACAGTAGTTTTCTTTCCTTGCCATTCCTTCTTCTCTTCCTGACAATCTATGAACCGAGCAATAATACTTTTTTACATCCTCCCTGAGAACAACTTCGTATCCGCCGACGGTCAGACCAAAAAATTCGTTAAATACATTGGCGTCAAACCCAAAACAATAACTAGGTAGGCGCATACCCCCGCTAATTTCAATATGATACCCCCGGGGAAAACCGAATTTCGAATTATCTCTCCACCCCAGTGTGTATATGCGAATACCACCAATCTCCTTCCCAACTTTTATTCTCCTTTTTCTTGCAACTGACATTCCAAGAAAAATCCAACCGATGTTAGGTCGGTAGATGTGCATTTTTTCTTTCCAAGAACAAGGGCGCCTCTATCCCTTCAATTATAACGACGCCGTTCGCTGTGGCTTAGGGCCCGCCGGTCTGTCCTGTGAAAAAAAAGCTCCAAGTATTGAATTGGTAGTATTAAATTTATCCTCCCGTTCAAAACGTGGGTTCTATCAAAATCTGAATTCAATGCCTATTTGAATATGTTCTCAAATAGAATTGATCCAAATCTGATTTTACTGAAATACATCCACTACTATAATTCATAATATTTTCTTAAATTTAATCTTTATTTTGCCTATTTCAAATGGATAAATCCATAATATCATAAAACAGAACGTTAAAAATCAAGAAAAATATTTTAGATTTTTTACACAGCAGATGTCTTAATGAATATAAAAAAACCGTTTGGAATACGGGACAATTACCATAGCCATGAAAATCCGTGAATCTAAAAACCAGCTACCAACAAGGACAGATCTCCAAATATGGGCCGAGCTTAAAAAGGGCAGTATTTTGGCCTTGGGCAGTCTATACGACCTGTATGTAGACGATTTGTTTTTATACGGAATTCAATATTCTAAGGATAAGGGGTATGTCATGGATAGTATTCATGATCTCTTTTTTGACCTCTATAAATACAGAACTAAGTTAGCAATGACAGATAATGTAAAATCTTATCTTCTAAAATCGTTGCAGCGAAAAATCAATAAAAAATATTCCAGAAAAATTAAACCCTTACAGGGCGATTATCCATTGGTAATAATTGATTTACAAACAGCATATACAGCTTCGTTTGAAGAAGATATTATACGCACTGAAAAAGCCATTGAAAAAAGTGCTAAATTGAAAACCGCCCTTCAATCATTGACCAAAAAACAGAAAAAGGGGCTGTTTTTGAGATTCAATCAAGGAAAACCCTATGAGGAAATTGCCGAAATTATGGATGTTTCTATAAATACTGCTAGAACTACCATTTATAGGGCTCTCAAGGCGTTGAAAAAACACTCATTTTCAATAGCACTACTCGCCGAATTAACTTTTTTTTAATATTTTTTGTCTATAAAGGACCAACCCGATGCTTATTAATAGTAGAAGCGGTTCTAGGATAACGTTTATGTAAAATATCGAACTGCAATAATTAGTGCCATGAAAGAAGGAAAATCAAATCAATTAAACTACAACGACATTTCGGAATCAGAAAAAGGAAGACTTAAGGAACGTATTCTTAGTTCGGTCGAAAAGCTTAAGAAAAGACGGCTTCGCATCCGTTATTCAATAGGAATGGCAGCTTCCATAGCACTTATTGCCGGTTTTAGTCTCTTTATCAATCAAGATACACCAGAATCCATTTCTGATTTTGTGAAATCTTCTGGAAAATTCAATGTAAACGATTCGAAGGAAGTAGTTCTTATTATAAATGATTCCGTTAATGTGAACGTTGTTAGTGAAACCGCGACCATTAAATACTCCGCCACAGGTGAAAAAGTCAGTGTTGGGAAAGGCAATGCCGTAAACCAAAACACTTCAAGAGGTGATAAAATTGTTTACAACACAATCTTAGTGCCTTATGGGAAAAGATCCGAAATAGAGCTGTCCGATGGCACGCATGTTTGGTTGAATGCTGGTTCTCGATTAGTTTATCCTGCGGTATTCAAAGGAAAAAAAAGAGAAGTGTACCTAGAGGGCGAGGCCATATTTGAGGTCACTCATAATAAGGAACACCCTTTTTTGGTGCTCTCCGAAAGTCAGGAAATAACCGTTCTTGGAACCGTTTTTAACGTTAGTAATTATTTGGATGATAGTTTGGCCAAGACCGTTTTAAAAAGTGGAAGTGTTCAAATCAATTTTTACAACGATTCCCTTTCGGAAACTGAGAGGAAGTTAAAGATTACTCCGGGAACTTTGGCTAGTTATGATAAAAGTGGGGGAAAAGTAGCTTCCAAAAAAGTGAATGTGGATCATTATTTCTCGTGGAGGGAAGGTGTCCTTATTTTTAAGAACGATGATTTGCGTACAATCATGAGAAGACTGTCACGCTATTACAACATTGATATAGAGATTAACAACGAGAACTTAGCCAAAGAAACTTTTTCAGGCTATCTTGATTTAAAGGAAGATGTAGAGAAGGCAATAGGTACTATACAGGAAACTACTGAGTTCCAATATAACAAAGAATCAAATACTAAAATTAAAATAACCAACTAAAAACCCAAATAAATATGAAATAAAACAGACAACTAGCAGAAAAAAGCCAGAAGATGTTGAAGCATCTTCCGGCTGTAAAATCAACGTTGCCATTTAATTAGCAACATTAACCAACCTAATTACAAAATTATGAATAAAAATGTCAGTATTACCCTTATTTGGGGTAAAAAGACTTCAAAGAACTGCATCCTGACCATTATGAGAATTTTTCTATTGTTTATTGGTATTGGATTAACTTCGGTTTATGCAAATCCTTCGTATTCACAGACGAAAATTAGTATAGATGTCAACGATGTTACTTATGAAGAACTCTTTTATGAGATTCAAGAGAATAGCGAGTTTATCTTTTTTTATAAGGACAATGTCCTAGACACGAACAATAAAGTATCACTTCGTTTAAAGAATGTGACATTGGCCACCATTCTCAAAAGGGCCTTTTATAATACAACCTTAGAATATAAAATTGATGATAGACAAGTAATAGTTAAGAAAAAGCAGGTCACTACACAAGAATCGGATAATACAAAGCTATCTTCAGATCAAGGTTTTACTTTAAACGGTACCGTTACTGATTCTGACGGTGTACCACTTCCTGGTGCAAGTATTGTTGAAAATAACACTACGAACGGAACCCAATCGGACTTTGATGGAAATTTTTCCCTGGCCGTGGCCAATAAAAATGCCATCTTGACCATTTCATATATTGGTTATGCTACACAGGAAATACTGGTAAATGGCCAAAGTACCTTGAACATTATCTTACAAGAAAGTTCGGCGGGACTTGAAGAAGTTGTGGTCGTGGGCTACGGTACCCAAGCCAAAAAAGATTTGACCGGTTCGGTGAGCGTTATCGACGGTGATGAAATAGAATCGCGAAGCGTTACCAATGTTTCTAATGCCCTACAGGGCTCGGTAGCAGGTGTTAGTGTGACCCGAGGAAGTTCAGCACCCGGGGCGAGTAGCAATATCTTAATTCGAGGAGTTACTACGCTACAGGGAGTTAGTTCTCCTTTGATTTTGGTTGATAATGTACCGGTAAGCAGTATTGACGATGTAAACCCGGATCAAATTGCAAGTATTTCCATTCTAAAAGATGGTGCTGCCGCATCCATTTATGGGTCCCGAGCAGCAGCAGGGGTTATCATAGTTACTACTAAAAGAGCTAAATCCGGTGTCTTTAGCCTAGCTTATAGTGGAGAATATATTGTGAACACTCCAACCGAGCTTCCAGGTACGGTGAGAGCAGTGAACTATATGAAGATGGATAATGAAAAATCTTGGAACGATAATGGTAATGATGATAATGAGTTCCCCATTTGGTCCGAGAGTTTGATTTCAAACTATGCCAGTTCTAACGCCTCCAATCCAAATCAATTTCCAGACACTAACTGGAGAGACCTTATTTTAAGAAAATCATCTACGGGATACCGACATAACATCACTATCAGTGGAGGTTCTGATCGTGTAAAGACTAATGCAAGCCTTGGGTATGAATATCAAGATGCCTTATACGATCATCGTGACTGGAAACGGTATACGGCACGGATTAACAATGATGTCAAAATTTCGGAGAAACTAGGAGCAACATTGGATTTTGCCTTAAAGCTTACTAGAGATGATAGGCCCGTACTTGATCCAACAGGAAGGGCAATTAATGCCGGGCCGGTCTATGCAGCACTTTGGGACGATGGTAGGATTGCGGAGAGCAAATCGGGAGATAATGCTTATGCTAGACTGCAGCAAGGTGGCACATGGTCAAGTGACACCTATAATTTTTATGGAATGGCCAGCATCTTTTACAAACCGATAGAGGCGTTAAAAATCTCGTTGAACTTGGCGCCAAATTTTGAATTCAACAAATTCAAGAATTTTAATAGATCTATTCCCTATTGGGATTTTGACGACCCCGGCCAAACAGCAAATCCACAATATATTTCAGGTCATAACCTAACACAGACGAGCTTGATCGAGTCTAGGGCAAACAATAACACTTTAACTACACAGGCATTGGTGAATTATGATGAATCTTTTGGCAACCACAATATAAGTGCAGTAGTAGGTTACGAGGAATTCAAAGCCGATTTTGAAACGCTTGGGGTAAGGGGCAATGAGTTTATAAGCAATGATTACCCTTTTTTAAATCAAGCACCAGTGGATAAGGTATTTGAAAATGGAACAAGCTTTTCGGAGAATGCTTATTCTTCCTATTTTGGTCGCTTGGCCTATAACTTTAATAATACTTATTATATACAAGGGACAGTTCGTAGGGATGGTTCATCTAGGTTTGGCAAGGATCACCGTTGGGGTACTTTTCCATCGGTTTCCGCTGGATGGGTTGTTTCTAATGAGAAGTTTATGGAAAGCTTAGATCCGGCCATTTCATTTCTGAAGTTCAGGGCTTCCTACGGAAGTTTGGGCAATGATCGTTTAGGAAATTACCTCTACCAATCTGTTTTACAATTTAGCAATGTGCTTATCGCGAACGGTTCCAATGTGGATGCCATTAGGGCTGCGGCGCAAAGGTTTTTGGCCATTGAAGATGTTACCTGGGAGACCACAACCTCGTTAAATATTGGGATTGATTTGAATCTGTTCAATAACAGATTGTCCCTTACTGCGGATTATTTTAAAAAGGAAACCACCGACATGCTTTTAGATTTAAGCATCCCTGCCCTCAGTGGGTACGAAGACCCAACGGTTAATGTCGGTAGTATGGACACCAAAGGTTGGGAACTCGGGGTGTCATGGAGAGACCAAATAGGTGATTTTAAGTATTCAGGCTCCTTTAATATTTTTGATTCCGAGTCAATTATAGGTGATATCAGTGGAAAACGCCTATTTGATTCCGGAGATAGATTGTTGTCTGAAGAGGGCAGTGAATTTCGATCATGGTACGGGTATCAATCAGATGGCATTTTTCAGACACAAGCAGAAGTAGAAGCCTCGGCAGTAACCAGCGATGCCGTTGCCCCGGGTGATATTAAATATAAGGATATCAGCGGTCCCGATGGAACGCCGGACGGCTTAATCAACGAATTGGACCGTACCATTCTGGGTGGTTCCCTGCCTAGATACCAGTATGGTGGAAATATCAATTTAGAATACAAGAGGTTTGATTTTGGACTTACTTTTCAGGGAGTTGGTAACCAAGATTTCTATCTATCCCAAAGTTTCATCCGGCCTTTTCAAGAAAGTTGGTTGTCTCCTTCAACCGTATATGCCAATGACTATTGGAGTGCTTATAATGGTCAGGAACAGAATCAAAATGCACGATATCCAAGATTATCCGAAAATGCCTCTGGAAATAACTATGCTTTTTCGGACTATTGGTTGGTTGATGGTGCTTATTTTCGAATCAAAAACCTGACGTTAGGGTATACGTTGCCTTCTGATATTTTTGGAGACACAGGGTTTTCGAAACTACGGCTGTATGTCACCGGGAATGATTTTTTTACCCTCGATAACCTGATTGAAGGAATTGATCCCGAACAGAATACTGGATATTTGATTACCAAGTCATTTATATTCGGGATAAAAGCTAATTTTTAAAATTAAGAATAATGAAAAATATACTATATAAAATCATTTTTGGTGTTGGTCTGCTGATATCCGTATTTTCGTGTACCGAGCTAGATCTTGTTCAGGAAGACGCCGCAAGTTCCGCTACTTGGTATCAGACCAAGGATCAGTTTAGGCAATCGTTGAACGAGGGGTATCGTGAGGATTTCTGGCCCTTGGACACGGGCAGTGAATCAGGTGCGAATGGAAGTGGATGGACCGATGACTGGCAACGACGGGATGGCCTTGACGATATCAAGGCAGGAACAGTATCTTCCGAATATGGCCCTGCCACTAATAACTGGGCCAATATGTATAAGGCCATAACCAGAATACTAGTAGTCTTGGAAAAAATCGAGACCCAGACTGGGGCCCTATCGGCCGATGAGACGAAATTATTCAAAGCCGAAGCCAATTATTTAAGGGCTTCCTACTGGTCATATCTTATTTCACATTATGGTGATGTACCTTTTTACGAAACGGAGTTGACCGTGGATGAATCGTTTGATTTGGGGCGTACCGATAAAAACGAAATCCTTCAAAAAATTTACGCCTATTATGATGATTCGGCACTTAATTTGCCCTTATCCTACGATGGTTTGAAGTATGCGACTAAAGGTGCCGCATATGCGATGAAGGCGCGAATAGCCCTTTATATGGGAGATTATACTACCGCAGCAGAGGCGGCCCAAGATTGCATGGATTTGGGTACTTATGAACTAAATTCCGATTTTGCGAAGTTATTCGACCCAGCAACAAAAAACTCCAATGAAACTATTTTTCACATTCCACGAAGTGATGCTCTAGATGTTGTACGCGGTGATAATGTTCGTGATTACCTGCCGAGAAATCATGGGGGCTGGGGTGCCAGACAACCTACATGGGAATTACTTGCTTCCTTTGAATGTACAGATGGGCTTCCCATTGATGAATCCCCATTGTTCGACCCTCAGAACCCATTTAAAAATAGAGATCCACGATGTAATATGACTATTGTACCCTTTGGCTCTATAGCTGATGGTGACGGTAAGACTTCTGCTGATGGTTCTAATTTTATGGATATTGAGTACACCCCTCATCCAGAGAAAAAGGAAATATTGAATTTTGCTACTAATGGTCTGATCAAGAACAATGATACCCGATCGGTTGCCACTTTTGCTTCATTTAATGGATTGGCATGGAAAAAAGGTATTACTGAGGACTGGAAGGACTATAGAACCGACGCCGATAAGATTATTATACGTTATGCCGATGTTTTATTAATGTATGCTGAATCTAAAATAGAGTTGAATCAAATCGATCAAAGCGTATTGGATGCCTTGAACGAGGTGAGGAATCGGGCCTATGCCAATTCTGGGGTTCCCAATCCTGTAATCGCTACGACCGATCAAACCGCTCTACGACTAAAAGTACGTCAAGAAAGGCGATCGGAATTTGCGTTCGAAGGTCGAAGATATATGGATATTATTCGATGGCGCTTAGCAAAAAAAGCTATATCAGGCAGTTTATTGGGAATGCTAAATGTTTCTACTGACGGTGACGTAAGCGTCCCTCCTACGGGACCGATGATGGAAAACGTCGTAAATCCTGGATTATGGTTCTGGGGTATGACACCGGAGATCGATTCGGACGGACTACCCAACTTTGATGCCTTATTGAGTGCAGGATTATGTCGTTCATTGAATACATTGAATTTCCCAGATCGCCAGTATCTATGGCCGATTCCGGCCGAAGAGCGTCTGATTAATTCGAATTTAACACAGAACGAGGGATATTAAAATTAGTTTATTGGTTTGAGTTAGTTGAGTTGAGAAATCCCCGGAACACGATTTTCGGGGTATTTCTTCCATAGGATGATACCAAAACTATTCAGCTGATCGTTCGGTTGACTACTTAAAAACAACCACCACATTAAATAAAACACAGAATATGTTTAAAAAAATAAGTATTCTCATAGTGGCACTACAAGCGCTATCGGCTTGCCAATCAAAGAATGCTACAACAGAAGACATAACCAAAGTACTCGTTGATAAGGGCGAAATGACTTTTATACAGGGCACGCGAAAAATTAGTGGTATCTACCCCCACCTGACCACATACGCCCATGCGCGAATCAATGGAGAGTATGGTTATGGTAGTGAGTGCGGTATCGGCGCGTTGGCCGAATGGAACGGAAAACTTTATATGATGAACTATGCCGCTCACCAACCCAAGGGAAGTGAGCATAAGCTCTATATCATCGATAAAGATATGAACATGGAAATTTTTGAGGGAAGTATCGGGGGTACACCGACCGCAAGAATGGTTCATAAAGAATCTAATCAATTATTGATTGGTCCCTATGTAATCGACAGTGTAGGTCAGATACGGGTAATACCCTACAGCAGAATGGAAGGTCGCCTGAACGCCTATGCAAGACATCTGAAAGACCCTGAAAATAAGGTCTATATGTATGATATGGAGGGAATGCTCTACGAAGTTAATGTGAACAGTTTAGAGGTCAATAAACTCTTTCATGATCCCCTACCGGGATGGCATGGGAAAGGAGCCTATACAAGTCAAGGCAAACTAGTAGTTTCCAATAATGGCGAACATGCCAGTGAAGGCCGCGTGACCCAGGATAAGGACGACTGGAAAAACGAGCATTACCAATGGGAAGATGATTGGAAAGTGCCCAAAGAAGGTATTTTTGGCCATGACAAATTGGGTATTTTGGCGGAGTTCGATGGGGATAATTTTAAAGTTGTCGAAAGATCTCAATTTACGGACATCACTACCAAAAATGGAATCTATGCCATACCTAATGACGATTCCCCGTTATGGGCCATTGGTTGGGATAACAAATCGGTACGTCTTAAGGTTATGGATAACGGGGAATGGTACACTTATCTATTGCCCAAGGCCACGTACAACAATGACCCCCCACACGGCTGGTTTACGGAATGGCCAAGAATTCGATCTGTAGGAAACGGAAAAATGATGATGGACATGCACGGTATGTTCTACGATTTTCCCGAAACCTTTTCGGCTTCCAATACTGCTGGCATTAAACCCATGGGATCGCATTTGCGGTACATTCCAGATTTTATAAACTGGAACGGTCAAATTGTTCTTGCAACTGATGAAACCAGTATTCAAGGCAATCCCTTGGCCGGTCAACCCCAATCCAATCTTTGGTTTGGAAGTTATGATGAACTGTCCGAATGGGGTCCTGCAACGGGTTACGGGGCCATCTGGTTAAAAGAAAAGGTGACGGCCAACACACCCTCTGATGCCTATTTAATGTCAAGTTTTGATAACCGAATGGTACATCTTCAAAATTCCGGAAACAGCCCGGTATCCATCACTATGGAAATTGACGTTAACGGAGACAATAGTTGGAGCGTTCTAAAGACCATTACCCTTGATAAACGGGGTTATGCCGGTTATATTTTTGACAAGGGATTGAAAGCTGAATGGATTCGGCTAACATCGGATAAATCATCGGAATTGACGGCAGCATTTCATTTTACCGATGACAACTTAATAGATCGTTCCCTAGGTTCGTCCTTGTTTGGCGATTTGGCCGAAATAGAGGATAAAGGTGAGGTAAACCATGCGAAATTATACAGTAACAAGACCAACTATAACCTAAGTGTGTATGCAGGCAGGATAAAAGATGGCAAATTTTTGAAAAAGGAGGACCTGGAGTTCACAAAATTCGAATTTAAGTTTGCAAAAGGTATAAAAGATACTACTGCACGAGAAGCTTTGGCGGTTGAAACCGTTGGTAGTGAAGTAGATTTTAGCAACAATAAGAAGGATGTCACTTCCACCAAGGATTCTAATAAACAAGTCTGGTCAGAGGATAGGGCATCTATAATTGTTCATACGGCGGAGTACGATTTAAGGTTACCCAAAGGGAAAGTGAATTATCAAGAAATCCTACCTCCTGGAACCACAAGATTTCGAAGGGAAGTAGAGTCTGAACGGGAATTGGCCAATGTGGGGGGTACTTTTTACGAACTACCCTTGTTCAAGGTTGGTCAGGAGCCTAGATACAAAATGATGCGACCGGTAGCTACCCATAATAAGCAAATATCCGATTTTAATACTTGGAACGGCCTTTTGGTATTAAGCGGTGTTAAGAAAGGGGCTGCCAATTCGGAGCATATCTATTCGTCCGACGATGGTACTACAAGTCTTTGGTTAGGAGGTATAGACGATTTATGGAGTTTAGGAAAACCGATAGGACAGGGTGGACCGTGGAAAGAAACTTCGGTAAAGGCTAATGAACTATCCGATCTATATTTAATGACCGGGTATGATAAGAAAAGCCTAAAATTACATGCGGATAAAGACGTAAAAGTAACCCTGTTAATATATATAAACCATTATTTGGACGAACCGGTTGAATATAAAACCTTTTCCTTAAAAGCGGGTGAAGGGCAGGAATTAAAATTTCCGGAAGGATTTAGTGCACACTGGGCACAGTTAAAAACCGACACCGATTGCACCGCCACAGCTTGGTTTATCTATGAATAATTAATAAGAACATTATGAAATATTTTACTTCCGTTGTCTATTTTTTATGTATAATGAATTTTGGTATCGGCCAAACAGTATTGTTGGAAGCTGAAAGTTTTGACAATCCTGGTGGATGGGTAGTCGACCCTCAATTCGTTCAACAGATGGGCTCTCCGTATTTGATGGCTCATGGCATGGGCGAACCTGTAAAAAATGCAACTACCGTTGTGAATTTCCCGGAAACGGGCAACTACCACATATGGGTTCGCACAATGAACTGGGTGCCAGGCGAGTGGGAAGCCCCAGGTAGGTTCCACCTAAAGGTCGATGAAACCATATTGGAAAAGGAGCTGGGAAAACGTTCCGGTTGGGGCTGGGAATATGCAGGATCGGCACAAATAAAGGCTAATTTAGAAAAAATTGAACTGATCGATTTGACAGGTTTTAATGGCCGTTGCGATGCGATTTATTTTTCTAGGGAAAATGACGAACCGCCTTCCTCTCCGAAAAAATTAGCAGAGTGGCGCAAGAACCTCGCCGAAGAACCCAATGTACCAGAGCAAAGCCAATCTTATGATTTAGTGGTAGTGGGCGGAGGAATTGCCGGATGTGCAGCTTCCATTGCGGCAGCCGAACAAGGTTTAAAAGTAGCCCTGATTCACGATCGGCCCATGTTGGGCGGCAACGCCAGTGCAGAGATTCGTGTACATACCTTGGGTATTTATGGACATTTTGAGCGCATCTTGAAAAAATTGGATACGGAACATTATCCTAACGGATCAGCAGAGGCCAAACTAGATCAAGAAAAACGAGATATCAATGTAAAAAGTTATAAGAACATCGATTTATATCTCAATTGGCGTGCTTATGATGCCGTTGCCGAAAACGATACCATACAATATGTAGATGCCCGGCACACGAGTACAGGCGAAAGAAAAAGATTTCGCGCGCCTTATTTTGTAGATTCCACCGGAGATGGGTGGATTGGCTACTGGACTGGTGCCGAATTTTCATATGGTCGTGAAAGTGTTGATACTTATGGGGAAGAATGGGAAGAATGGGGCGAATTATGGAGTCCGAAAGAGGCCGACAATGCGGTTATGGGCTCCTCAGTTTTGTGGGGGTCCAAAGTGATGGAGACTGAACAGGCCTTTACTGAAGTGCCTTGGGCTATGCCTGTAGCCAAAGAATATGAAGAAGTTAATGGTGAGTGGCAATGGGAATTCAGTCGTAACGATCTTAACCAAATAGATGATGCCGAAGAAATTCGGGATCATATGTTACGGGCGATTTACGGTTCTTTTGCCAATGCGAAAAAGCATCCTGCAAATACTACCCGTAAGCTCGAGTGGGTATCTTATCTCATAGGCAAACGTGAATCCCGAAGATTGGTTGGCGACCATATTTTTACTTTTAATGACGCCAAGGCCGGAACAAAATTCTCCGATGCAGTCGTAATTGAGACCCGAGAAGTCGATGTGCATTACCAGACGGTACTCGAAGATGAAAAAAACCCTGATTTTATCTCCGAGGCATTGTTTTATAAAACTCCACAATATTATATTCCATATCGAAGCCTATATTCAAAGAACATAAATAACCTATTTATGGCCGGCAGAAATTTCAGCACGTCCCACGCAGGCTTGGGCGGCCCAAGGGTAATGAGAACCACTGGCCAAATGGGGGCGGCCGTGGGCCTTGCCGCCTCGCTCTGTAAAAAATACGATGTCAACCCAAGAGAAATCTACAAGGGCTATCTGAATGAATATTTGAATTTGATAGAGGAACAGAAATATACAAAGATACCGGAATCCAAACAATGAGATATCAGGTCGGAATGATAGCATTTTTTCTCATGACCATGGGTTTTGCCCAGTTCGGTTTCCCGACTCCTATTCCCGAACAATCAAAACAAAATGGCTTGATTCAACGTCCGGAATTCTATATTCTAGATTGGAAGTATGGAACCCGTCTTAAAGAAAAACCAACTACGCTTTCAATCGAGATTGATTCCATGGGGTTGCAGGAAGTCAATGTATTGGTCGATACCGAAAATCGCCGCGTACTCTATACATCCGATATTTCGACCCCTGTTTGTGCAGATGGGGATTGCCGCTTGATGGAAATCCGGTTGTATTGGACACTATTGGGAGAATATGCAGGTTTTGACCATTACAGAAACGCACCTTTGACCAAACACGATCATGATGAATTTCTTTCTACCGACTATTTGAAACTGCACCAATTGCTGATGGATAATAATTCTATATTAAAGCGGAGAAAAATAGACGAACTCGTCAAAAAGCCGAAGGAGCCAGAAATGGAAGGTGTTGATGCAGTAACCGGGGCAACTATCAAAGAAGTAAAAGAGTCCGTTGTGGGCGGTGCTTTATATTCCTGCTATACGGCATGGCATCTCGTTCATGGCCCAATTAAAGATGCGATTCAAAAACGCACATTGTCATCGCTCGATGACGATATGATACTACGAATGTTAGGTTCAAACAATACCGATTATCAAATGTTTGCACTGAAAAGATTGACCGAAATTCAATACGAGACAAACTATCTTCGAATCGCGGAAATATTCGAATCGAGCATTCCACTGGTGCGTACTTTTATCGTTAAGAACCTTCCCGATGCCTTCTGGAATTCCCAAGAATTGCAAAAACCTTTTTGGAAAAGTTTTTCCATAGTGGACATTAACAGTAGGAGCCTGCTGTTAGAGCATTTGAACACGGCCTCTCAACGAATATTGGAGGATATTTCCTCACAGCTTGGGATAATGACTAAGAACCAGTTAAAGGCCTATTTAGATTATTTAGGAGGGCTAGAACAATTAAGTTCTTCGATTAAAAAAAACCTTCGGTCTTTTGCAAAATCGAGTACAGAAAAGTACGATTATCTAGTTGAGGAATTTTTAAGTGATAAAAATGTGAACAAATGAACAAAATCAACTTAAATATGTTTTTTTTAGGCATATCCCTTTTTCTGGGAATGGTCTGTCAAGGTCAGAAAGACTTTTCGCCTAGTAAACAAAGTGTAAGCGGTGTATTCTCCAGCACAGCCATGGTTGCAAACCATAGCCCTAGAACCGAGGCTGGAACTGGGGCCTTAATGCCGTGGGCCAATAGATTATGGGTCATTACCTATGTAGCACATATGAAAGGAACAGGCTCTGGGACAGGTCTTTATGAAATTGATGAAAATTTTAACCTTAAAAGAAGACTTGAGAGTGTAGTTGGAACCTATGCAAATCGACTTATTCATGCCCCAACAGAACAATTAATTATAGGCCCACATTTAATCGATACTTTGGGAAATGTAAGGACAATTGAAGGCATTAAAGATTATAGGCTGGCGGCTACCATGGATCATTTGGAAGATCCGGAGAACAAAGTGTATTTTTTATCCATGGAAGGTGATTTTTTGGAGGTCGATTTGAGGACTCTAAAAGTGAAATATTTGTTTGACTTAAAGAAGGCATTGGACGAACCAGAAGGCTCAAAGCCCCATTTCAAGAGTGGTTTTACCAATCATGGGAGGGTCGTAGTTGCCAATAACAGCTATTCGGAAAAAGACTTTAATGGAGAATGGCAGGCTGGAAGGCTAGCCGAATGGGATGGTAAAACATGGAAAATTTTGGAAAAAACCGCTTTTAAAGAGGTATGGAGTGCCAGGGCATTTGGGAGTCCTATGATGGCAAATGGTTGGGACAGAGGATCTGCAATCCTAAAAGTATTGATAAATGGTGAGTGGCAAAGGTACCGCCTCCCCAAATCCAGTTATGCTTTTGACCAAACTTCCGCCACAGAATGGATGCGTATCCGCGAAGTAGAAACGGAAAGGGCATTGATGGACTGTCATGGATTATTTTATGAAATTTCCTACCATACATATTCCGGAGTACCATGGGGCATACGTCCAATATCGAAACATTTGAGAGTAGTGCCCGATTTTTGCTCATGGAGGGGAATGCTCGTCTTGGGAGGAAATCAGGCCACACCCATGGGATTTAATTTAATCACAGATAGAAATCCCTTGGCCGGACAGCCACAAGCAAATTTATGGTTCGGAAAAACAGATGATCTGTGGTCCTTCGGCAAGCCTACGGGCATGGGTGGGCCATGGTACGAAACTGAGGTAAAGGCCGGGGAGGTATCCGACCCTTATCTTATGTTTGGGTTCGACCAGAAGGTACTTCACCTAAAGCATGATGAAGAAGAGGAAATGACTTTTAAAATCGAAATCGATTTTGTTGGAGATGGTACTTGGAGCATATATGATAAGTTTAAAGTTGGCAAAAAAGGATATGTGCACCATGAATTTCCTCAAGGGTTCAATGCCCATTGGGTGAGAGTGACTTCTGACACAGATGGTGTGGTAACGGCATATTTTATATATCAATAATATAGTTTTAATTGCTTGATAATAACTGGTTATGATTTCATTCCTTCTGTCCATATTCGTTTTAATTCTTGGATATTTTATCTATGGAAAGTTTATAGAAAAAATATTTGGGGTGCAACCCGAAAGAGAAACTCCGGCAGTCCGCTTAAGCGACGGCGTCGATTTCGTGCCATTACCCGCATGGAAAATTTTCCTGATCCAATTTCTGAATATAGCAGGGCTGGGCCCAATTTTCGGGGCAATTGCCGGTGCCATGTTCGGTCCTTCCGCCTTTTTATGGATTGTGATGGGCAGCATTTTTGCCGGTGCCGTACATGATTATTTTTCAGGTATGCTTTCCGTTCGAAATGACGGTCTGAGTATTAGCGAGATTGTAGGTATCTATTTGGGAGGCAATATGAAACACCTTATGCGTTTTTTTACTATCGTTCTTCTGATTTTTGTAGGTACGGTTTTTTTGATGGGCCCGGCAAAAATTATCGATGGTATGACAGGTAATATGTGGAACTTGTGGATTTGGGTAGGCATTATTTTGCTGTATTATATATTGTCGACCCTGCTTCCTATCGATAAATTGATAAGCAAACTCTATCCCGTCTTTGGTATAGCCATGCTCCTGATGGCGGTTGGTCTTATATTAGCCTTGTTTTTTGGAGATTATCAAATTCCCGAGTTGGTTCCTGAAAACATTCGAAATATGACCACTAACCCTGAGGAAACACCATTGTTTCCAATTCTTTTCGTTACTATTGCCTGTGGGGCTATATCCGGGTTTCATGCTACTCAGTCCCCTTTGATGGCACGCTGTATGAAAAACGAAAGATTGGGCAGGAAAATCTTCTTTGGCACGATGATAACGGAAGGAATTGTTGCCTTGATTTGGGCAGCGGCCGCAATGACTTTTTTTGGCAACGTGACCGAACTGAACTCCGCCATGCTGGCCAACAATAACAATGCTGCTTGGGCGGCGAACGAGATTTCGCTTAATATGCTCGGAAGTGTTGGGGGCATTCTAGCGTTGCTCGGAATCGTTGCAGCACCCATTACGTCTGGCGATACCGCATTTCGGTCGGCACGTTTGATTCTAGCAGATGTTTTTAAAACGGATCAAAAGAAGATTAAGAATAGACTTTATCTGAGTTTACCTCTTTTTGTAATTGCCTTCGCCCTAACCCAGATTGATTTCGGCATCATCTGGCGTTATTTTGCATGGAGCAACCAAACTTTGGCAACGGTTGTTCTTTGGACAATTACAGCTTATTTGATCTATGAAAACAAGGCCTATTGGGTGACCTTGTTCCCTGCCTTATTTATGACCATGGTCTGCAGTACCTATATTTTGGTCGCGCCTGAGGGATTTCAGTTGCCCAATTATATTTCCTATATTGGAGGGGCTTTGATAACCTCAGGTATCGGCTTACTATTTTGGTTCTATACCGTAAAAAGGAAAAAAGTTTTTGTTGCACTATGACAAACCGATCTCACGTAAATATTATAAAACCATTAGGTCTTTTTTTAAGTCTTTTGATCTTTTCATGTTCTGAAAAAGAACCTGTAAAAGAAGAAAGGCCACCCGGGCCATTGTTTACAGTTTTAGGTGTGGAGGATACTGGGCTCAATTTCAACAATAAATTGGAAGAGACAACTACCATGAACGGATTTTACTACGAATATTTTTATAACGGCGGAGGGTTGGCCGTCGCCGATTTTAATAATGACGGATTACAGGATATCTACTTCATCAGCAACCTACGAACCAATAAACTCTATCTTAATCAAGGCGGGCTCAAATTCAAGAACGTTAGCGTAAAGGCCAAGGCTCAGGGTAAAGGTGGCTTTCCTACCGGAGTCACAGTGGTCGATATCAATAATGACGGTCTAAAGGATATCTACATTCTCAAATCGGGTCGTTTTGAGACCGATGAACCACTACGCAATGAACTGCTCATTAACACAGGCATTGATGACGATAATGTGCCAATTTTTGAAGAAAATGCTTCGGCCTATGGGCTCGATCTGCCACATTATTCTACCCAGGCTTCCTTTTTTGATTATGATCACGATGGGGATCTCGATATGTTCTTGATCAATCACAATACCGAGATTTATGAAATTGATGACGTGTCGGAGGTTCAAAGGACAAAATCGGATAAGGTTGGGGAAAAACTCTTTCGAAACGACGATGGAAAATTTGTTAATGTGACCGAGGCGGCCGGTATCATAAGTAACAATCTAGGTTTCGGCCTTGCCGTAGCTATTGGTGATGTCAATAATGATGGTTGGCCTGATGTTTACACGAGCAATGACTATTACGAAAAGGACCATTTATATCTAAATAATCAAGACGGTACGTTTAAAGAATCCTCATTAAAATCATTCAATCACATATCAACATTTTCAATGGGCAGTGATATGGCCGATGTAAACAATGATGGGCTTATGGACATTATTTCCTTGGATATGTCAGCGGAGGACAACTATACCCAAAAGACTAGTATGAGCGGAATGAACGTTGCCGACTTTTACATGATTGAAGACCTAGGACTTCACCGGCAGTATATGTACAACACCCTGCAGATAAACAACGGTACCCTGCCGGGAACAGAGATCCCCGTTTTTTCTGATGTTGCCCAATTAGCCGGAATATCGAGCACAGATTGGAGCTGGTCACCTTTGATATTTGATATGGATAATGATGGCTATCGAGATATTTTTGTATCAAATGGAATCAAAAGAGATTTTCGGAATAACGATTTCCTAATTTATTTAGAAAAAAAATATCGGGAAGGAGTACGGAAGAATGACGTGGATTTGGAGAAACACATTGATGATCTTTTGGAAAAACTACCGGAAAGAGCAAAGGAAAATTATTTTTATTTGAATAAGGGTAATTTGAGTTTCGAAAAATTAGATTTTGACCAACCTTTAACCTATTCCAACGGGGCTGCTTATGCAGATTTTGATAATGATGGTGATTTAGATGTAATAGTAAACAATACAGATGATTTCGTTCAACTCTATAGAAATAATACACAGGATGCTAGGTACTTGAATATTACTTTGAAAGGTGACGAAGGTAATATCGATGGTCTGGGATCAAAGGTGGAAGTAATGCAGTGCGGAAAAACGTATACTGCTGAAAATTATTTTACTAGGGGATTTCAGTCGGCTATGGCAGTACCTTTGCACTTTGGTTTGGGCGAAGTTGATAAAATAGATTCGGTTCGGGTTTTATGGCCTGACGGGAAGCTACAGGTAATGAAAAATATTGAATCAAATCAAGAACTGATAATCAGCTACAGCCCTAACATAAATAGTATCGAAAAATCCTCCAAGGAAAATTGCTTTCTTGATATCACCGAAAGTAGTGGATTGCAATTCAAGCATACTGAAAACACGTATAACGATTTTGAGAAAGAGTCCCTAATCCCACATAAGATGTCGCAATTCGGCCCAGCGCTATCAGTTGCGGATTTAAATAATGATGGTTTAGAAGACTTTTTTATTGGTGGTGCCTTGGGGCAGGCGGGAGTAATATTCCTACAATCACCTACCGGTAAATTTAAAAAAGTTGAGATAGAAGCATTTGAAGCGGACAAAGGCCATGAAGATACCGGCGCCCTGTTCTTTGATGCCGACAACGATGGTGATCAGGACCTATACGTAGTTAGCGGTGGAAATGAAAAACCAGCAGGTGATGACTATTACGCTGATCGTTTTTACGTAAACGATGGAGTGGGAAATTTCAAAAAATCGAAGGATTTTATACCAAAAATCACAACGAGCGGATTGGCTGTTACAGCTGGAGATTTTGATGAAGATGGAGATCTCGATTTGTTTGTAGGGTCACGTGTACAGCCAATGAATTATGGTTTGCCGAGCAAAAGCTTTCTGCTGGAAAATAAATCCAAGGACGGAAGGGTTATATTTGATGACGTTACCGAATCTAGAATACCGGATATGTTAGACCACGGTATGATAACGGATGCCTTATGGGTCGACATAGACTCCGATAATTCATTGGAGCTTGTTATTGCCCAAGAGTGGGGTAGTATAGAAATTTTTAAATATTTGAGTGGTAAATTTCTTGATGTATCGTATAAATTCGGATTAGGAAATCAAATAGGCTGGTGGTACGGATTGATCTGTGACGATATTGATAATGATGGCGATTTGGATTTAATTGCCGGAAATTTAGGTCTAAACTATAAGTATAAGGCTTCTAAAGAAGCTCCCTTTCATCTTTATGTCAATGATTTCGACAAAAACAGCTCTAATGACATTGTACTGAGCTACGAGCAAGATAGCATAATGTATCCCTTACGCGGAAGAGAATGCACCTCGAACCAAATGCCTTTCGTAAAAAAGAAATTCGAGACGTATGATGCCTTTGCAAAAGCCAGTTTACAAGAGGTTTATGGGAAGGAATTGGATAATTCTATTCACTTTGCTGCTACCAATTTTGCCAGCTGTATTTTGGAAAACATAAATAATCAACGATTCGAGTTTAGGCAGCTACCGAACCAAGTGCAGATTTCTTCGATAAATAAGATCCTGTCCGAAGATGTGGATGATGACGGAAAAAAGGATTTGATACTACTTGGAAATCTTTATGGTTCAGAAGTGGAGACTCCAAGAAACGACGCTAGTTATGGCCATTATTTAAAAAGCATAGAGGACGGAAATTATGAGGTTATTTCTCCTATACAATCTAACTTATATGTTCAGGGCGATGTTAGGGGAGCCTCACCTATTAAAATTGGTAAAAGTGGAAAAAGGGCTGTTCTTATAGCGAGAAATAATGATTTTATCAAGCTTATTCAGTTTTAGTTAATGATCTGACTAATGTTTCTTGCATATATGGACTTCCTTAGATAAGAATAAAATTATGTTCAATTCTACTTGATAGGCATCTAGAAGGTTACTTGGCAAGGATTTTAATTAAATCTGGTAGTAGATAATTTTCTGTCACCTAGCATTGAGGAATTTGCAGGTAAAGGAGTGTTTTTAAAAAGGGCATGGGTAGCAAAGCTGTGCCTTGCATCTTTATAATGCCGTTCCAGTGAATCTCTTTTAAGGATAGTGAGTATAAAGTCTTTACAGTTCCTTTTAATATATAAAATTTAAAAATCCCCCTCATTTGCTCTGTAACTTTTATATCATACATTTTTGAAGTTTTTTTTCGCTGAAATTTGATTCTTCCATCGCCTATGTCACTTTTTATGAGAAATGCCATATCGATGTAAGGCATTCCCATCGTCATGTAAGAAAGAAGAAAATAATTTTGGTAATGAAATAATTAGGGCGTTCAACACCATCGCAAACACGATATCGCTCAACTATAGATCTATTCTGAACTATTTTATAAACAGAAGCACAAATGCATCGGCAGAATCGTTCAATGCAAAAATAAAAGCTTTTAGGGCACAGTTCAGGGGTGTGAAAAATGTAGAATTCTTCCTTTATAGACTAACTACAATCTTTGCATAAACACAACAATTGGTCTTGATCCCGTTCAACACCATCGCAAACACGATATCGCTCAACTATAGATCTATTCTGAACTATTTTATAAACAGAAGCACAAATGCATCGGCAGAATCGTTCAATGCAAAAATAAAAGCTTTTAGGGCACAGTTCAGGGGTGTGAAAAATGTAGAATTCTTCCTTTATAGACTAACTACAATCTTTGCATAAACACAACAATTGGTCTTGATCCATTCTTCCTCTTCGAGATAATTCAGCTATTTGCATAAATATTCAAATACCCAGAAATTGTACTTGATCCCCAAATACCTTACCGTTTTAAGTAAATCAAACCATAATAAGCCAAATAAAGACAAAATCTGAGTGCAAATTGAGTGCAAATGAAAAGAGTTAGATCTTTCATGGAAAGTCCTAAAACGACAAAACCCCCAGTAAAAACTGAGGGTTTCGTGTTGTGGGCCCTACTGGGTTCGAACCAGTGACCCCCTGCTTGTAAGGCAGGTGCTCTGAACCAGCTGAGCTAAGAGCCCCGTTAATCAGTATGTAAATTCGATTCTTGATTTCTCCAGAAGCGAGTGCAAATATAGTATAGTTTTTAATTTTCCCAAAGGAAAAAATAGAAAAATTTAGACAATTTCTGCTACAACAAAAGTACTCCCTCCTACAAACACAAAATCAGTACTTTTAGCAACACTTAAGGCCGATTTAAGCGCTTCATTTACAGATGAATAAGCCAATCCGTTCAAGCCATATTCCATTGCCCGAGTTTTAAGCACAACCTCATCCAAACCTCTTTGAATATTAGGTTTGCAAAAATAATAATGGGCTTTTTTAGGAAAAAGGGGTAAAATCTGCTCCAAATTCTTGTCTTTAACAAATCCAATTACCAAATGTAGATCCGTAAATTCCTGTTCCTTAATTTGATCTACTACAATGGTCAATCCTTCTGTATTGTGGGCCGTATCACAAACAACTGTTGGATTTTTGCCCAGAAATTGCCATCTACCCAACAATCCCGTATTTTCTGAAACCTTCATTAAGCCATCGGAAATATGTTTTTCACTAATATTAAAACCTTTTAATTCCTTAATACTAGCCACCACCCCCTTTACATTTTTGTTCTGGTAACTCCCCAACAAAGAAGTTTTAAAGTTTCCTGGAATTACTTCGCCTGCAAAAATTATTTTCGCCCTTCTTTCGTTGGCCACAGTAGTAAAAACAACTGCAGTCTCTTCTTGAAGTTCACTTATCACCACGGGTACCCCAGGCTTAATTATTCCAGCCTTTTCGTAAGCTATTTTGGCTATTGTATCCCCCAACAATTCTACATGATCGTAGCCTATATTTGTAATCAACGAGACCTCGGGAGTAATTATATTGGTAGAATCCAAACGTCCACCAAGCCCGACTTCAACAATGGCAATATCTATTTTATCTTTTTCAAAGTATTGAAACGCCATTCCAACAGTCATTTCAAAAAACGAAAGGTCATGGGCTTTTAAAAAAAGGTTGTTTTCCCTAATAAAATCAACAACAAATTTTTTACTTACAGGCTTACCATTAATTCTGATCCGCTCTCTAAAATCCTTTAAATGGGGTGAGGTATACAATCCTACCTTATACCCAGCTTCCTGTAAAATAGAAGCCAGCATATGACTACTGGAACCTTTGCCGTTGGTCCCCGCCACATGTATACTTTTAAATTTTCGTTCAGGATGGCCCAAATAGGCCGACAGAGCAAGTATATTATCCAATTTACCCTTAAATGCAGAAATTCCCTTTTGTTGGTACATGGGTAGTTGTGCAAACATCCATTCCAAAGTTTCCTGATAGGTCATTTATTATTGTCTGTTGAAGTTAGAACAAAGTGTTGAAACAATACCATCACTGCACTTTAATAGCAATTGAAAAACGTAAAAATTAGTTTAGGAAATAAATCTAGGGCATTGTAGAAAAAATTTATTCGCCCAATTTAAAATTCACTACTACAAAACCAACTTGTTGGCTAGGAGCATTGGAATCCAAATTCCATTGGTGCATAAAAGCCGTTTTCTTTGCGGGTTCCATTAGGCAGGGATGCGTATTGGTAGATCCTTTTTGCCCAGGTTCAGCACTAATCACCTTTCCATTTCGGTCCACTATAATTTTTACTACGACCCTTCCCTCCTCGTTACATTCCTGTTGTATCTTACCTTTATTCACCAAGGATCGTCCATTGAGTCCATAACCTCCAGTACCACTACCAGATCCAGGACTACCGTAATAACTGGTTGCATAGGGGTCTCCGTCCGGCTGACCCTTATCTCCTGCCTTATTATCATCGCCCTCGCCACCAGAAGCCGTTCCTTCGGACTTATTAATACCCCCGATCAACTCATCGAGCTTATTCTTTTTTGCCTGTTGTTCCTTACGAACCTTTTCTTCAGCTTCCTTCTTCTCGCGAGCAACCCGTTCCGCTTCGGCCTGTGCCTTTTTGACGGCCTCATCTGCCTTGCGCTTGACTTCTTGCTGTTGCTTTATTTTTATGGATTCCTCACTTTCCTGGGTAAGTAATTTTTCGGCAGGTTTCTCCTTAGCTACCTTTTCCTCAGGCACCTCTTCTACCACTTCTTCCACCTTCTCCTCTTGAACCTTTGGCTCTTTGATAGGGGTGTTAAGGGGTTCTGATTTAATTTTTTCTTTAGGCTGCACCCTACCACTACCAAAATCGGTTGTACCAAAATTGACAGAAATGCCATTTTCTATTGGAGGATCTAAATAAGTGAGTCCAATATAAAAAAGCAATAGCAATAGCACACTTAGCAGAATTGTGGTAAGTGTAAAAGATTTTTTCTCGTGTCTCGTGTTAAGTAATGACATTAATTTGGTCGCACTGCCAAAATAACCTTATAATTATTTCTATTGGCAATATCCATAACGTTTACTGCCTCTTTTATGGCAACGCTCTCTTCTGCCCTAAGAATAATAGTAGGCTTCTCTTGTCCTTTTAGTGCCTTTTTTAATTCAATTTCTATATATTGTCCGTTAATCTTCTCGCTGTTTACAAAATATTCCAAATTCTTATTAATGCTTACCGATACGTTTTGGGTATTGGTAGATTTACCTTTTGCTTTGGGCAACAACAGATCCAACGCATTGGGCGAATTAGCAGTCAGCATAAAGAAAATAAGCAATAAGAATACTATGTCCGTCATGGAGGACATGCTAAAATCTGGACTAACTTTATTTCTACCTTTTAGTTTCATTTGTTATGTTCTAAAGAGGTTCGTTCAATAAATCTAAAAATTCTACCGCATTTGCCTCCATTTTATGAACCACTTTATCCGTTCTGTTCACCAAATGATTATAACCTATATAAGCAATAATACCTACGATAAGCCCAGCTACAGTCGTGGTCATGGCCGTATAAATACCTGAGGCCAAGGAACCCATTTCTGCTTGCCCGCCACTGGATGCCATTTGATGGAATGCCAAAATCATACCAATTACTGTTCCTAAAAATCCGATCATTGGTGCTGCTCCCGCCACAGTAGCCAGAACACTAACATTTTTTTCCAATTTATAAACTTCAAGGGTACCCGCATTTTCAATAGCTGTATTAATATCGTCCAAAGGTTTTCCTATTCTGGATATTCCCTTTTCTGTTAACCTGGCCACTGGTGAATCTGTTTGTGCACACAATATTTTGGCCGCCTCCAATTTTCCATTGGTAATGTGATCCCGTATCTGGTTCATAAAATTGCTATCTATTTTAGAAGCTGCTTTTATAGCAAAAATGCGTTCAAAATAAATATACAATGCCACAAATAGCATTACAAACAAAACACTAATAATCAAGATACTCCCTGTACCGCCATTTACTATTAAATCTATAACAGAAAGTGTCTTTTCCTCAGACACAACTCCCTCTAATCCTGCCTCTTGAGCAAGGTCTTGTATCAATAACATATATATATCTTTATTTAAGTTGCCTTAATAACGGTCTTTTGTCTATTAAATTATGCGTTTAACACTAAATTTCTAATTAAAATAAATCCAATGGCACCTGCAGCAAATCCTAGGAAAGCCAACCATGCTATTTTCTTGAAATACCAAAAGAAATCTATTTTTTCCATTCCCATGGCTACAACACCTGCTGCAGAACCAATTATCAACATACTTCCTCCTGTTCCTGCCGAATAAGCTATGAAATGCCAAACTGGATCATCCATTCCTACGGAGAACATTCCAATACTAGCCGCTACCAGCGGCACATTATCTATCACAGCAGAACCAACACCAAGGAAAAGGACCACCAAATCCGATACCAATTCTCCCCCAGACTCGGTTCCCAACATAGGCATTACCTCATCCAAAGTTCCTGCAAAATGGAACAGCATGCCCAGAGATTCCAAAGCTGCTACCGCCATTAAAATACCCAAGAAGAAAAGAATACTGGGTAATTCAATTTTGGAAAGCGATTTGTGCACCGGACTGTGATGCGCTTCTGCCTCACTTTCACCATCTATATTGGAAATACTGAATTTAGAACTACTATAAATTTCTGCAAATGTAGCTACCAATGCCAAAGAAAGCATCATCCCTACGTATGGAGGCAAATGGGTTATTGTCTTAAAAAAGGGAACAAAAATAATAGACCCTAATCCCAAATAAAGCATTGTAGCCCCATATTTAGTTTTACTAGGCTCAATTTCTTCCAGATCACTTTCTATATTTCCCGAAAATGCCTTATACCTGCTGGCAATAAAAGTTGGCACTACCATGCATATAATGGAAGGTACAAGTACATGTTCTATTAATTGTGCTGCAGAGACTTTATTGGCAATCCACAACATGGTAGTAGTAACATCACCAATTGGCGACCAGGCACCTCCGGCATTGGCCGCAATGATTATCATACCTGCAAACCAAAGTCTGGTTTCCCTAACCTTAATTACCTTTTGCAGAATTGTAATCAATACAATTGTTGCGGTAAGATTATCAATAATCGCAGACAATATAAATGCCAAAATAGCGAACAACCAAAGTAATTTCCTTTTACTCTTCGTTTTTATAAATCCTTTAATCGTGGCAAAACCATCAAAATAATCTATTATTTCCACAATAGTCATCGCCCCCAGAAGGAACACCAATATTTCTGCAGTTTTACCAAGATGATGTAATAAAATTTCATCTATGTGCGTAGGCTCCAACTCCCTGAGCTCAGCATTAACCTCAAAAACCGGCATATGAGCCAAAGCTATAACTGCCCATAAAAGAGCCATCATAGCCAATGCGGGGATTAATTTATCTATCTTAAGATTGTGCTCCAGGGTAATTGCCAAGTAACCGGCAACGAATAAAATAATAATAATGGTCTCCATACTATTAATGGTTAAGTTAAATTAATTGTTTTAATGCAATCTCAAATCCGGTTTTACTGAGATTGACTTTTGAATTATTTTGGTTAAATATATTTAAAATTGCGCTTCTAATGGTATTCGAGGTATCATTAAAAATAAGTTCGTCATCCATAGCCACCCGACCTTCCATAAAATAGGCAAAAACTCTGGCCATGCCACAATTGGAAATAAAATCGGGAATTAAACTTACCCTCTCGTCCGTATATTCCATAATAGAACCAAAAAATATTTCCTTATCCGCAAAGGGCACATTGGCTCCACAACTTATCACCTCCAAGCCAGTATTGATCATTCGTGATATCTGATCTTTGGTTACCAATCTGGAAGCGGCACAGGGAACAAAAATCTCTGCCGGTAAATTCCAAATTCTTTCATTGATTTCAGAAAATGGAATAATATTGTCCGCAAAAAGAGTATTCCCCTTTTTATTCAAAAAAAATGACCGAATCTCCTCGACCGAATATCCCTTTTCATTAATCACTCCACCAGCCCTATCAATAATCCCCACCACCTTTGCTCCCATTTGGGACAAATAGAATGCCGCTGCGGAACCTACATTACCAAACCCTTGCACAATAGCCCTTTTTCCTTCGATCTTACCACCGTGGATGTCATAAAAATGTTTCACCGCTTCCGCAACTCCATAACCGGTTATCATATCAGCTACGGTAAACTTACGTGATAATTGTGGTGAATATTGACTACTCTCCAAGACCTTGATCACACCCAATCGCAATTGGCCTATCCTATTTATTTTATCCGCTTCTGTTGGTTTAAAATGACCATTAAAAACACCCTCCTGAGGATGCCAGACCCCAGCGTCCTCCGTTATGGGGATTACCTCATGGATCTCATCAACATTTAAATCCCCTCCAGTACCGTAATAACTTTTTAACAAAGGTGCCACGGCATGGTACCATCTTTTAAGCACCCCCAATTTCCTTGGGTCGTTGGGGTCAAAATTAATACCTGATTTTGCGCCTCCAATTGGAGGCCCAGAAACCGTAAACTTTACCTCCATTGTTTTTGCCAAAGACAGGACCTCGTTCAAATCCAATCCTTCCCTCATTCGAGTACCGCCACCTGCAGCCCCACCACGCAGTGAATTAATAACTGTCCACCCTTCTGCTTCTGTCTCTGGATCTTTCCAGTTAAAAACAATTTCAGGGGCTTTGTTTTCATATATTTTTAACAACTCTTTCATTATACTTTACAATTAAACTATTAGAATCCACTAGCTATTAATCCGGACTTTTCAAATCCTTGGGTATATATTACCACCGTAACTAATGTTGTCTCATAATTGTTAAGTTCCTATACAGATAAAAAAGTATTCAACCGAACAAATATAAAAATATAGATTAGGTTTTAATGTTTTTATTCTCCATTATTATTCCATCGTATACTCGTATATTTGTAATATTCTCACTATTTTATTAAAACACATGGATTTTACGCTTTCGGAAGAACAGATAATGATACAGCAGGCGGCAAGGGATTTTGCTCAAAATGAATTACTGCCCGGAGTTATAGAAAGAGACGATGCCCAAAAATTCCCTGGCGAACAGGTAAAACAAATGGCGGAATTAGGTTTCTTGGGAATGATGGTGGACCCTAAATACGGAGGAAGTGGTTTGGACACCATTTCATATGTACTTGTTATGGAAGAACTTTCCAAAATTGATGCCTCAGCTTCCGTAATTGTATCTGTCAACAATTCTTTGGTATGTTGGGGGCTGGAAACTTTTGGCAACGAAGAGCAAAAAGAAAAATATTTAAGCCGATTATCTACCGGACAGAGTCTAGGGGCATTTTGTCTATCAGAACCAGAGGCAGGTAGCGATGCCACCTCCCAAAAAACAACAGCTCTGGACAAGGGCGATCATTACATCTTAAACGGAACCAAAAACTGGATCACCAATGGAAACTCCGCCGACATCTATTTAGTGATTGCACAAACGGATATTTCAAAAGGACACAAGGGAATAAACGCATTAATAGTAGAAAAAAGCGCCCCTGGTTTTGAGATTGGCCCCAAAGAAAATAAACTGGGCATACGGGGCAGCGACACCCACTCCCTAATCTTTAACGATGTTAAGGTCCCGAAAGAAAATAGAATTGGCGAAGATGGATTTGGATTTAAATTTGCCATGAAAACACTCGCCGGAGGACGAATAGGAATAGCGGCACAGGCATTAGGTATTGCCGCAGGCGCTTATGAAATGGCCCTTAAATACTCTAAAGAGCGAAAAGCCTTTGGTACCGAGATCAGCAATCACCAGGCCATCGCCTTTAAACTAGCGGATATGCACGTCCAAATTGAAGCGGCAAGGCATTTGGTATACAAAGCTGCCTGGGATAAGGACCAAGGAAATAACTATGATCTATCGAGTGCTATGGCCAAGCTCTATGCCTCCCAGGTAGCCATGGACACCACCATAGAGGCAGTACAAATTCACGGTGGCAATGGCTTTGTAAAGGACTACCATGTGGAAAGAATGATGCGGGATGCCAAAATAACGCAGATTTATGAAGGCACATCTGAAATACAAAAAATAGTAATTTCAAGAAGTATTTTAAAAAAATAACCATAGTATCCCCTGTTTTTTAAGGGGTAATAACCAAATAAATTTAAATAATATAACAAGACCCCCTTCACTTGATAGGGTGTTTGGTAAAAAAAACCTAATTTACATTATTAACCCCCTATTAATAGGAAAAACATCAGTATTAAAACCTTAATATTGAGGAAATCCCAATTTAATAGGCTCAAATATCAGAATATGCATTTTTTTTAACGTTGAATTATAAACGTTGAATTTCTTACACACTATTTGACATTGCACTGCATTAAATGCAAATATTTTGATATTTTTGAATAAATATGATAATTTATGAAGCTGAGAAAACAAGGATTGTACCTACCGGAATTTGAACATGATAACTGTGGCGCAGGATTTATTTGTAGTCTTAAAGGAAAAAAGTCGAATGATATTATTCATAAGGCTCTAGAAATATTAGAAAAATTAGAGCACAGGGGAGCAGTAAGTTCCGATGGTAAAACCGGTGATGGTGCAGGAATTCTTATAGATATTCCACACGACTTTTTCCAAGACGTGTGCAGCTTTGAGCTTCCCCAACCTGGCAGTTACGCCGTAGGTAATGTGTTTTTACCCCAAAAAGAAAACCAAAGGGACTACTGTATAGAGGTTTTCGAATCCAATATTAAAAAACAAGGATTAAAATTATTAGGATGGAGAGATGTTCCTGTCAATAGATCTATTCCAGGAAGAATAGCAGCGGAAACCGAACCATTCCTGAAACAATTATTTGTAGCACGGGAAAACGACGAACAGGACTTCTTCCACTTTAATTTAAAATTGTTCATAGCTAGGAAGGTTACAGAACATACCATCAATGCTTCTAAACTATCCGAAAGCAAATTTTTCTATGTTCCAAGTCTTTCAACCAAAATCATCATCTTCAAAGGGCTCCTTATGCCAGAAGATATAAGTTTATACTACAAAGACCTTATGGACCCAAGGGTAGTAACCCGTTTAGCCCTGGTTCATCAAAGATTTTCCACCAACACTTTCCCAACTTGGGATTTGGCCCAGCCATTCCGCTATATGTGCCACAATGGGGAAATAAATACCCTTAGAGGCAACGTGTCAAGAATGCTCTCTAGGGAAGAGTTAATGAAGAGCGATTGGTTTGGGGATGAAATAAAAAATATCATCCCGATCATATTACCTGGAAAGTCGGATTCGGCCACCATGGATATGGTTGTAGAACTATTGTTAATGACAGGAAGGTCGTTACCAGAGGTAATGATGGTACTGGTACCTGAAGCTTGGGAGAAAAACAATGAAATGTCCGAAGCCAAAAAAGCCTTCTATGAATATCACTCTTGTTTAATGGAACCTTGGGACGGACCTGCCTCCATACCTTTCACTGATGGAAACTACATTGGTGCTGTATTGGACAGAAACGGTTTACGCCCATCAAGATATTCGGTAACTAAAGACGGTTATGTTATTATGTCCTCAGAAGTTGGGGTTGTGGATCTTGAACCAGAAAACATTGAATTGCACGGACGATTGGAACCGGGAAAAATGTTCTTGGTAAACATGGAAGAGGGCCGCATTATTAACGATGAGGAAATTAAAGAAAAAATTGCGTTAAAGTATCCCTATAAAAAATGGTTGGACAAAAATTTGGTCCACCTTAAGGACATTCCTTATAATGATTGCCCACTCTTCTTAAACGAAGCTTCTGTACAAAAAAGAAAGGCCATATTTGGATATACCCTAGAAGATATAAACACTATTATTCTTCCCATGGGAAAAACGGCAAAAGAGCCACTTGGATCTATGGGATCCGATACGCCAATAGCTGTTCTGTCTGAACGCCCACAATTAATTTACAATTATTTTAAGCAATTATTCGCACAAGTTACCAATCCTCCCTTGGATGGTATCCGCGAAGAACTTATTACAGATATCAGCTTAACCCTAGGTAGCGATCAAAATATTTTTGAATTCTCCGAACTTCACTGTAGAAAATTGAAGATTCAAAATCCCGTCATATCCAAAGAGGATTTGGATAAGATAAAAAATTATGATTCCAGCCCGGACTACAAAGTAGTTTCCATTTCCATGCTTTATGATATAGAAAAAGGACACAACGGTCTGGAAGATGCATTGGAATCTATATTAAACCAAGCAGAACAGGCTATTGATGATGGCGCAAATATTATTATACTATCAGATAGAAATGTAAGTAAGGAAAAAGCGCCTATTCCTGCTGTTTTGGCCTGTTCATTTGTTAACAGCGGGTTACAACGATTGGGGAAACGTTCCAAATTGAGCGTTATTATTGAATCTGCCGAGCCAAGAGAAGTACATCATTTTGCTTTATTATTTGGCTTCGGGGCAAGTGCAATAAACCCTTATTTGGTAAACGAAATAATTGCAGAGCAAATTAAAGAACACGATATTACCGAATACACTTTTGAAGAAGCCATCAACAACTACAATAAAGCTGTTGGCAAGGGTGTTCTCAAGGTAATGAACAAAATTGGAATTTCTACCCTCAACTCATACCGAGGTTCCCAATTATTCGAATGTATTGGAATCAATACCAAGGTAGTAGACAAATACTTCCCTAACACTCCAACTAGGATACAGGGGATTGGACTTTATGAAATAGAGAAAGAAATTGCAAAACGTCATGGTAAAGCATATTTGGATAAAGAAATTGCTGCCAATTTAGATTTAGAAATTGGCGGACAATATCGTTGGAGAAGGGATGGAGAAAAACACCTTTTCAATCCATTAAGTATTGCCAAACTTCAAAAAGCAGTTCGAAACAACGAACCAGAATCCTATAAGGAATTTGCCCAAATGGTTAATGAACAAACCAAGGATCTGATGACTATTCGTGGGTTGTTCGAATTCTCCAATTACGACCCTATTCCGTTGGAGGAGGTTGAACCATGGACAGAAATAGTAAAACGCTTTAAAACTGGCGCCATGTCCTATGGCTCCATCAGTAAGGAAGCACATGAAAATTTGGCTATAGCCATGAATAGAATTGGCGGGAAGAGTAATTCCGGCGAAGGTGGTGAGGATGCTGATCGTTTTTATAAGAATCAAACTGGAGACTGGAAAAATAGTGCCATAAAGCAAGTTGCTTCCGGAAGATTTGGGGTAACCTCCAATTATTTGACCAATGCCAAAGAAATCCAGATCAAAATGGCACAAGGTGCAAAACCTGGTGAAGGAGGCCAATTACCTGGACCAAAAGTAAATCCTTCCATTGCAAAAACCAGAAGTTCTACGCCGTATGTGGGGTTAATTTCACCTCCGCCACATCATGATATATATTCTATTGAGGATTTATCGCAATTAATATTCGATTTAAAATCTGCGAACCGTAAGGCAAGAATCAATGTGAAATTGGTTTCTGAAGTAGGTGTTGGCACCGTAGCAGCAGGTGTTTCCAAAGCCAAGGCAGATGTTATTTTAATTTCAGGCCATGATGGTGGTACAGGAGCATCTCCCTTAACCTCATTAAAGCACGCTGGACTCCCATGGGAATTAGGAATCGCCGAGGCACAACAAACCTTAGTATTGAACGATCTAAGGAACAGGGTAGTTCTGGAATGTGACGGTCAGCTAAAAACTGGAAGGGATGTAGCAATAGCCTGTTTATTGGGCGCCGAAGAATTTGGATTTGCTACAGCACCATTGGTAGCCTCAGGATGTATTATGATGCGTGTTTGTCATCTAAATACCTGTCCTGTCGGAATTGCAACACAAAATCCTGAATTGCGTAAGAAATTTGAAGGCAAGCCAGAGCACGTTGTCAACTATATGTACTTTGTAGCCGAGGAGCTTCGGGAAATAATGGCACAATTAGGCTTTAGAACCATTGAAGAAATGGTTGGACAAGTACAAAAATTGGACCGTAAAAAAGCTTTGGAACATTACAAGGCCGCCGGTATAGACCTAACACCAATTTTATATCAGGTAGATGTGCCCAAGGGGACCAAATTCTATAATACCCAAAAACAACAACACGATATTGACAAATCCATTGAGTTTGAAATTATAGAAAAAGCCCATCCTTCCCTATTTAGAAAAGAAAAAATTTCATTGGATTTCCCAATCCATAATACAGATAGAGCCGTTGGAGCTATTACAAGTAACGAAATTTCCAAAATCTACGGAGCAGAAGGACTCCCTGAAAACACCTTGAAGCTAAACTTCACGGGTTCTGCCGGACAAAGTTTTGGGGCTTTTGCAACAAAAGGCCTTACCATGATCGTCAATGGAAATACCAACGATTATTTAGGTAAGGGCTTATCCGGAGCTAAACTAATTATTAAGGTACCTTATAAATCCACCTTAAAACCAGAGGAAAACGTAATTACAGGAAACGTTACACTATATGGAGCAACTTCGGGTGAAGCCTATATTAATGGAAAAGCTGGTGAGCGTTTTTGCGTAAGAAATTCCGGAGCAAAGGCTGTCGTAGAAGGTATTGGAGATCATGGTTGTGAGTACATGACCGGAGGTATCGCCATTATCCTTGGTGAAGTAGGCAGAAACTTTGGAGCTGGAATGAGTGGTGGTATTGCCTATATCTTTGATGAGAAAAATACCTTCACAAAAAATTGCAATACAGAATCCTTAAATCTTTTAAAGGTAGAGGATGATAATGATATTGCAGAATTAAAAGGGCTTATAGAAAATCATTACAATGCCACACTTAGTCCAATTGCCCAGAGGATATTGGAGAATTGGGAAGATTATTTACCAAAATTCATCAAGATTTTCCCTGAGGAATACAAGCAGGCACTGATACGTTTAGAAAAAGAAAAATTAGAAACGATATAATCGAAATATGGGAAAGATTACAGGATTTTTGGAATTCGATAGAAAAGTAGAGGAGTACGCTCCAGTAGATAAAAGAGTTCAGAATTACAAGGAATTTACAATTCCGATGAAAGAAAAGGAGCTTAAGGACCAAGGTGCAAGATGTATGGACTGTGGTATTCCATTTTGTCATAGTGGGTGTCCTTTGGGAAATTTAATCCCTGATTTCAATGATGCAGTTTACCTTGGGAAATGGGAAAAGGCCGCAAAGATATTACACTCCACTAATAATTTCCCGGAATTCACTGGAAGATTATGCCCGGCACCTTGTGAAGAGGCTTGTGTTTTAGGTATTAATGAAGACCCGGTAAGTATAGAGAACATTGAAAAAAATATTGTTGAAACAGCTTTCAACAAAGGATGGGTCGTTGCAGAACCACCTGCCAACAGAACTGGGAAAACTGTTGCGGTTATTGGATCGGGACCTGCAGGTCTGGCAGCAGCCCAACAATTAAATAGAGCCGGACATTTGGTTACGCTTTATGAAAGGGATGAAAAAGTTGGAGGTCTTCTACGCTATGGTATTCCAGATTTTAAGATGGAAAAGAGTATCATTGATAGAAGGGTAAAAGTATTGGTCGAAGAAGGTATTATAATTAAGACCGGTGTTAATGTGGGTATGGATATTTCAGCTACAGAACTTAAGGATCAGTTTGATGCCATTGTTCTTACCGGAGGAGCTACCGTTCGAAGAGGATTGCCCATAGAAGGGTCCGACCTTAAAGGAGTTACACAAGCCATGGATTTCTTAAAACAGAATAATAAGCGTGTAGATGGCATAAAAGATCTAGGCGAAGAAATTAAGGCCACTGGGAAACACGTTGTGGTAATTGGCGGGGGAGATACCGGATCTGACTGTATTGGAACTTCCATCAGACACGGAGCTACTTCTGTAACCAATTTCGAAATTTTAGGAAAACCTCCCGTAGGCAGACCTGAAGACCAACCTTGGCCATTTTGGCCCATGCGCCTCAGAACAAGTTCTTCCCACAAAGAAGGAGTTGAGAGATTCTTCAGCATTTCCACCAAAAAATTTATCGGCGATAAAAATGGGAATCTAAAAGGACTTATTACTTCGGAAGTAGAGTGGATAACCGTACCTGGACAACGCCCTACTCTTAAGGAAGTTCCGAATACGGAAAAAGAATGGCCATGCGAATTAGCACTATTGGCAATGGGCTTTACAGGATCCGAAATGACTATCGCTGAGCAATTGGGCCTTGAGGCAGATTCCCGTACCAATATTAAAGCTAGTGAAGCAGATTATAAAACCAATGTACCAGGTATTTTTGCTGCCGGAGACCAAAGAAGAGGACAATCCTTAATAGTTTGGGCCATTTCTGAAGGTAGACAAGCCGCATACCATGCAGATACCTATCTAATGGGAACATCATATTTACCCCTAAAAGGGGAAGGAGATTTACCTAGGGTTTAACACCTTTTGTAATTACTCCTATTTACTGCTAAATCCAACCTATTAAAATGGGTTGGATTTCTTTATTTATAAAGCAAAATCTATTTGTAATACACTGGGCATATCCCTATCACTTTCAAAATAATTAAGGGACCAATCAAAATTCACTTTAACCAATCCAGGAAGCAACTTCGCCAATATTAATCTTATCCAGAGTATTTGGTTAACAGGTCTTAGCAGCAGCCAACATAATTCTACCGCCCCATGTGGTTGCCCAGACAAATTTTACACTTGCCATTGTAGCAACCAATTAGGAAAGGATGTCCTTAACTACATGTCCATGAACGTCGGTTAATCTATAGCGTCTACCTTGGTGTTTAAAGGTGAGTTTCTCATGATCCATACCCAACAAATGTAGAAGTGTAGCCTGAAAATCGTGTACATGCACTTCATTTTCTATTACGTTATAACTAAATTCATCCGTTTTCCCATAAACCATTCCGGCCTTTACCCCTGCCCCGGCCATCCACATAGTGAAGCAACCCGGATGATGATCCCTACCATAGTTATTGGCTGTTAGCCTACCTTGTGAAAAACTAGTTCGTCCAAATTCACCTCCCCATACCACAAGTGTATCTTCCAACAAACCTCGTTGTTTAAGATCTTTGATCAGGCCAGCGGTCGCTTGGTCGGTACCTAGAGCCTGCTTCTTTATACCATCAGGTAGACCACCGTGTTGATCCCAGCCCATATGATACAACTGAATAAATTTTACATCCCTTTCTGCCAACCGCCTGGCTTGCAAACAATTGGCCGCGTAAGTGCCTGGTATTCTGGCATCGTCCCCATATAATTTATAGATATGGTCTGGCTCCTCTTTAGTATCCACAGCCTCTGGTACAGAATTTTGCATCTTGTACGCCATTTCGTATTGATTAATTTTTGATTGTATCTCGGTATCCTTCCAAATATCATATTGATGACCATTTAGCTCCGATATATAATTCAAAGCCCGTCTTCGATCTTCATCATGGACTCCATGGGGGTTGTTCAAATAAAGCACAGGATCCTTGCCCGACCTAAATTGCACTCCTTGATGATGTGATGGTAAAAAACCATTGCCCCATGCCGCCGAACTTAAGGGCTGGGCTCCGCCTCCTTTAGACAATAATACTACAAAATTGGGTAAGTTTTTATTATCACTAGCCAGTCCATAACTAAGCCAAGAACCTATGGAGGGGCGCCCACTTTGCTGACTACCAGTTTGCATAAACATTACTGCAGGTTCATGGTTAATGGCATCGGTACGCATGGAGTTAATGATACACAAATCATCCACCACTTGGGCCGTATAAGGAAAAATCTCACTAACCCAGGCACCTGATTGCCCATATTGTTGAAAATCGTAAATAGACTTAACCAATGGGAACGTAGATTGACTGGATACCATACCAGAATTTCGTTGGGTTCCCTGAACCGATGGGGGTATTTCCTTTCCGTGCCATTTTGCCAATTCCGGTTTATAATCAAAGGTTTCCAATTGTGAAGGTCCGCCACTTTGAAAAAGATAGATTACCCTTTTGGCCTTTGCCGGAAAATGGGTAGTCCCTAAAACACCTCCCAAATTGTTATGTGGGGCTCCACCCAACAAATCATTCCCATAAAGGGATGAAGTAGGGCCCAACAAACTGCTCAGGGCAATAGAACCAAATCCTAAGGCCGATTTTTTCAAAAATCCCCTACGGGTATCCATAAACTCCATGTGTTTTTTAAAATCTTCCATATGCCTTATTATCTGATCGTATATCCTTCAAATGTATTCATCACGCTGTTTACAACGGTTGCCAAGGCAGCCAGTCTAACCGGATCCAAACCAGCCTTAACCTTAGAACTTCCTATACTAACATAAGCTAAGGCATCCTCGGAAGCCCCGGAAAATCGCTCCAATTCCTCATTATGAAATTTAGTTAAGACTCCCAATTCTGTTCTATTTGGATTTCTGCCAGTACATAACACGTATGCCTTTTGCAATTGAAGGTCCACATCTCCTCCATAATCCGAAATCAAGTTTTCGGCCACCACTCGGGAGGCTTCCAGAAATTGGGGGTCATTCAGAAGCACCAAGGCCTGCAATGGAGTACTGGTCTGTCTGCGCTTTACCGTACAGACCCCTCTTTCCCCCACGTCAAAAATCATCATGGACGGCGGAGCCGACGTTCTTTTCCAAATGGTATACAAACTCCTCCTATAGAGGCCTTCACCTGGTTCTTGTAAGTATTTATAGCGCCAGGACTTATTACTAATTTCATCCCAAAGCCCATCTGGCTGATAGGGGTAGACACTTGGACCTCCAATCTTAGACGACAATAGACCACTTATGGTCAGCGCATTGTCTCTAATCATTTCGGCTGTCATGCGAAAACTTGGTCCCCTTGCCAACAGCATATTTTCCTTATCCCTTTCTTCAAGTTTGGGGGTTAACATGGAACTTTGCTGATAAGTAGCGGACATTACGATCAATTTGTTCATTGCCTTTATATCCCAGCCCGATGCAACAAATTCAATCGCCAACCAATCTAACAATTTAGGATGGGACGGCAAATTGCCCTGATTTCCAAAATCATCGGAAGACGGCACCAAACCTGAACCAAAATGCATCTGCCATAACCTATTCACAAAGACTCTGGCAGTTAGCGGATTATTCTTATCAAATAACCATGTTGCAAGTCCCAGCCTATTTCTAGGAAGGTTGTCACCAAAAGGAAGTACCGCTTCCGGCACATCCGGAAACACTTCTTCACCTTGAGCATCATATACTCCTCTTTCCAAAATGTAAGTGGATCGTGGTTTCGGTAAATCACCCATGACCATAATTTCCTGAATAGTATCTAAAATTTGATTCTTCTCTCTGTTCAATTCCCGAATACGCTCCTTTACGCTATTGAGCTCATGGCTTTCCCGCATCATAAAATGTGATAATAATTGGGCTCGATGCTTAGAGCCCGTAGTGTTCTTAATAATTTCTTCAGGAAGAATTGAATCATAACTATAGCCGACCTCCAATGCCGACAATTCAGTATTGTGAATCTTAAGTTCATCAATCCCTCCCTTTATGAAAGTCTTCATATGATTCCTAATTCCCATTCCAAAACCATTAAAACCATAGGTATGCAAATCGGGCTGGAACAAAATGGACTTATAAAGATGGTCTATTTCAATTTCTACGGCGATTTCCTTCCCATTTAAATACATATGAAGTCCACTTCCTTTACCTAAACCATCATAGGTAACAGCAATATTTGTCCATTCTTTTTCCGGTATATCCTGCTTGGCCTTGATCTGAATTGCATTTGTTGGCCAAGAGAATGCCATAATAAATTTAGGTCTGTTGTTTTCTAAGAACATGGAATATCCTTTAAGCCCTAATCGCAAGTCTTCACAATGGTAAAACAAGGCAGCGTCATCATACTGAGTGTCTGGATAAACGCTCAGCGAAACCGTAAAAGGATCCGTTTGGTCAAACCAACCCATTTTCGTCGGTAAGCTTATGGAAGTAAAATCATTTAAGAAAACACCATTGTTCTTGTCTCCTTTCTTTATAACAGGTTCATTAATCACCGCAGCTTGGGAATTAACAACCTTATTGGGACTGACATATTTCTTATCGCCCTTTTCCACAAACGAATCAAAAGGATAATAAGCACTAAGACTACTTGAATAACCCTTCTCTACGGATTTTCTTATTATAGCTGGGTTTAACGACCACCTTTCAAAATCCTTAGGTACCAAACTATTCAAAGATTTTAGTTGTGCCTCCGCTTTATTAATATTACTATCTACAAATGCCAATACCTTATCCGATTCCTCATCAGTCAAAAGAAGTGATGGTCCCGCAACTTGACCAGGTCCATAGACAGCAGAACCAAATTCATTGGTGCTATTGAAGAATGCTGACATCTCATAATAATTTTTCTGACTTATGGGATCGTATTTATGATCATGGCATTTTGCGCATTCCATACTGAGTCCCATAAAGGCCTTGCCTACACTTAGCACCCTATCGGCAACATATTCCACTCTAAATTCCTCAAAAATAATTCCTGCTTCAGAATTTTTCTTGTGCAATCTATTAAAGGTAGTTGCCAAAACACTTTCTTTGGTTGGATTAGGCATAAGATCTCCCGCCAGTTGCAAGGTGGCAAATTCTTTATAGCTCATATTATTGTTGAAGGCCTTGATCACCCAATCCCGATAAGCACTAAAATCCCTATGTTTATCATCCAAATACCCATCACTTTCAGAATAACGCGCTACGTCCATCCAGTCTGCGGCCATTCGCTCTCCATAAGCCGGGCTTTGCAAAAGCCTATCCACCAAATTTTCATAAGCATTAGCTGAAGTATCCGACACAAAATTACTTATCTCTTCCAGCCCGGGAGGAAGGCCTGTTAAATCAAAGCTCAATCGTCTGATCAAAGTCTCTTTGGAAGCCATTACGGATGGCTTCAATTTTTCCATTTGAAGTTTATTATAAACAAAATAATCTATTCCATTATTTACCCATTCAGTCTTACCTATCTGAGGTAGTTTCTCTTTTTTAGGTTTAATAAAAGACCAATGGGGTTTATATTCCGCGCCCTGTTCTATCCATTTGGCAAGGATCGCAATTTCCTTTATGCTCAAGGACAAATTAGATTCCGGTGGCGGCATTTTCTCAGAGGGATTCTCTGATAGAATACGTTTAATTAAATTACTTGCCCCGGGCCTTCCAGGAATAATGGCCAATGTCTCGGATTCCCCATGAGCTGAAAGTGCACTTTCAGCGAGATCCAATCGTAAGTCTGATTTCTGATTATTCGTATCCGGACCATGACATGCAAAACATTTATCGGAAAGAATTGGTTTAACGTGATAGTTAAAGTCTATTACATCTGGAGTTTGCTTCAGCGCCACTTCTACTTCAGCAGGGGCGTTCCAACCACAGCTATTAAATAAGAGTGCCAGACCGACAATAAAATATATTATATAATGCTTCATGGATTTAAATCATAATTGTTTATCCCAATGTATTCTAGCCAAGACCACTCTAAATAAAATAATAAGCTATTTTTTTGAACATATATTTTAATAATTAAACAAACAAAGGAACACCTATAGGCCCTTTAATTAAATTACGTTTTAATTTACCCCTTATACCTGACCAATTCAAATATACACAAGGTTTTTAACTGTTAATACCCAAATAAACTGTTTCGTTAACTGTTAATAAATATTGATTATATTTAAACTTTGGTAATATCTAATGAAAAATAACCATAAATACAGCCAAATTATTACCAAAATAATTGCCAGCAAATCCTTTGGCTACTCCAACACCTATTCCAACTTACTGCAATATTTAGTCAACAGTACCTTACAAAAGAACATTCCAAAAGAAACCACAATTGCATCTGAAATACTGGGAAAAACGGACTTTGACCCATCGCAGAGCACTTTGGTAAGGGTTTATATATATAACCTTCGCAAAAAGCTAGGGACTTACTATTCTATAGAAGGAAAACATGATAAGATAATCGTTCAAATCCCAAAAGGAAGTTACGAGGTAAGATTTGTTGAAAAGAAATTAGTTAAAAAAAAGGATTCCAATTTTTTCAGCAGAAAATTTACGATTACACTATCCCTATTATTAATTCTTTCCTTGGCCTATAATGCCTTCTTGTATCCCACCAACTACAACACCAGGCCCATAAACAAAGACGGCCTATGGAAGGACCTATTGGGGGATAAAAAACCACTAATGGTAATCCTAGGAGACCTTTTCATATTCCAAGAGGAGGATACCACAAAAGGTACTCAAAAAATAATAAGGGATCCGTTCATAAATTCCATGGAGGAATACGATCAATTTGCCCTTGAGCCCACCCGAACCAATTTAAAATATGAACCATTAGGCTACAGTCTTCTTATATACAACAGCGCCCTTTGGATCAAAGATTTAAGTGAAATATTTTCGTACAACCAAAGTGATTTTACGATTCGAAATATGGGACGCTTTAACCCCAAAGAACTCCCGGATAACAACTTTATGGTCGTAGGGATGATGAAAACATTTGGACTATTCAAGGACTATTTAAAAAGTTCCAAATTATTATATCGTATCCAAGACCAAAGCATTGTTTATCGTGAGAACCCTGAAGGAACCGAAACAGTTTACCGTCCTTATGGCGATCCAAATGGACACCATACGGATTACGGCTTAATTACCAAGGTACCAGGCCCAAATAATAACAACATATATTTATTTGGAGGCATATGGGATACTGCTGCTTCGCAAAGTTTAAAATATTTCACATCTCCAAAATTGCTTAATGAATTGGAAGAGGGATTAAAAGATAAATTTGGAGAACTCCCCAACTATTACCAGGTACTACTCGAAGTCAAGGGAATAGACAGAATGGAATTGAGCTCTAAGATTTTGATTATGGAAAAGATCACTACAAAATAAAAAACCTGTGAAGATAACTTCACAGGTTTGCTTTTACCCTTTCACTTAGTTAGCCTTATTAGGACATATGTAATAAATGGGCAACAGCTTCCCAACCAATTAAAGGGAAAATTTTATACGCCATTGTTAATTCCATGGTTTCCCAGTTCCCTGAAGTAACCACATTTTTGAATATGAATGATCTGCGGTCTGGCCAGTGGGTACATTCGGGGTAATTTCCAACCTATCCACCGCTTCATTATAATTGGCAAGATATTTAGGATCTAAATTAGGTGAGGGATACATATAACGTAATGGAAGTTTATCACCATACAAAGTAACCGGCCCAGTTTGAAGGTCGGGATAGCCCGTTCTTCTCCAATCGAACCAAGACTCGATACCCATCCAACCAGAAATCCATTTTTGAGAAATAATGCGTTCCAATTTGTCAGTTGCACCATTTAGGTCTACATCTGGATTGCTATAATAGGCCGTAAAATCATTCCCTGAATTCGCTAAATCTACACCATAATCATCCCAAGAAGCTTTAATTGCATTTTGATAATGTACGTCTGCACCACCTGAAATACCAAAATCACCTTTTAATGCCGCTTCGGCCAATAGAAATTCAACCTCGCTATACGTCATTAATCGCACTTTTACGTAATCCTCCACATTCTCCCGGTACCTGCCGTGCAAAAAGGAAATATATGGGCTTCCTTCTGAAGGAAATTGGGTTACATCACCTCCTTTATTGTATCCAAGCGCAATACTACCCGCCAAGCCTGGAGGTAATCCAACATAAAGCGAATAATCAATTGGCAATGTATTGCCTGCAATAGGAGGAACACGTGTTACATCTTGAGGCTCCCCATAGATATTAACATAATCCAAGGGTGTAGGCTCCGTAACAGTATCGTCCCATTGCCTAACCACGGGCAACACCCAACGTTCTAGCCTTGGATCCTGAATACTTACCAATTTATCTACGATAGTAGCGCAAGGCTTATTACTAAATCCAGGATTTGAAGAATTCAAAGACCCACCCGGAGCTGCATTATAACCTGCTACTCCTAAAAATTCCATGACAGCAGAATCTGAGCCGTCCTGAAAAACAAAAGCACTAGCCGCTGTAAACTCTGCAACGGTGTTTATGCCCAATGCATTCATCTCCGAACGCTTGTTATCCAATCTCATAGCATATCTCAATCGAAGTGAATTGGCAAACATCCTCCATTTTTCCGGGTTACCACCATAAAAAACATCCGCAGATGCTGCAATTGGCGAAGAACTTAAGTCCACATTGGTCAAAAGCTCATTGGCCGTCCTTAAATCTTCCAGTATTCCTTTATAAATCGTTTGTTGCTCGTCAAACTTTGGAAAAAATATTTCATCATTGGCGGACAAGCTCTCAGAATACGGGCAATCTCCATACAAGTCAGTGACCAACCCAAAAATAAAAGATCGCATCACTAAGGAAACCCCTTGAAAAAATTTATGGTCCTCTGCAACCCCCTTGTTATAAATAATCTCATTGTTTCTGAGTATTTCATAATAATTACCCCAAGCTTCAGGGGCCCAATCATAGCTATTTACCCTTAAAGCTTGAAAATCAGTACCTCTTTGGGAATATTGCATCGCACCAGAGATATTGTTCGCTTCAAGACCAAGGCTATTATACGCTTTGGCCGTTTCGGTCAGCACATAAGTCAACACATAATTAGAAGATACATCTTCCGCATTGTTAGGATTTACATTAATATCCTCTATATTATCGCATGCCCCTATAAATAAGAAACATGGTATCAATAAAATTCTATATAATTTCTTCATTGGTTTTTTATTTAAAGGTCAATATTTAGTTTAAACCCATAAGAAGCTACCCATGGCAGAGTATTGTAGTATTCAATTCCTTGAACCCAATTGCTACCTCCCTTAAAGGCCCTTTCCGGGTCAAAATTAATGCCTGCTTCGGTCCATTCAAATAGATTCTTTGCTATTAAAGAAACCGATACTTTTTGCAGTCCAGCCTTCTTGATCAAAGTCATTGGAATGTCATAGGTCAAAGCCACTTCCCTAACTTTTACATAGGTAGCACTGTACATATTATGCTCTGCAAATTCCCTGGCCGAATTTTTGTTGGCATCGAACGGGGTTTTCCAAATAGTTCCAGTTCCTCCAAGGTTTTCCACAAAAACTTTCTCGCCATTAACAACCACTTCCCTAACTCCAGGATGGAAACTGGCATCATTTTCCCTGCCTAGCGATGGATCGCCCCAATCAAAACCACCTAGTTCCTCGGTTCTTCCTCCTACCCAATATCCAAAATAGTCATCCGGATTCGCTTTAATTTGTCCTACAATATCACTATTTTGATCATAAGGTGTACCAGAAAGAGTGTTTTCTAGCTGACCATTATTCCTAAAGAATCTCATAGATCCTGAAAAGAATTCCCCACCCTGACGCCAATCAATATTCGCCGATAAGGAAAGAGCCTTATAGGTGAATTTGGGCTGGAAGCCCATGGTAAAGTCGTTATTGAAGTTCCCAATCTTCTTCAAATTCGCCGGATCATTATCCTTTTGCAATAAACCTCCATTGGAAATAATGGGGTATCCAAAATATGGGGAACTTTCATCCTTTACGGTCAACACCGGTCTAGCATAGATATCCCCTATAGTTTCTCCTACGTAAGTCCTAACGATAGCATCTCCTTCTTGTCCAAAATTGAAGAACTCCATACCATCCGCAAGTTCCTTGATCTTGGTTCTGTTCCTGGACACGTTAACATTCAAGTCCATTTTAAAATCGCCTGCTATGATAGGAGTAGAGGTCAACCCAATTTCCCAACCATTACTGGCAATAAGGCCTGCGTTGATCAATTTATTCGTCGCTCCGGATTCAACTGGTACTGAAATATTTAAAACCTGGTTTTCATTTTCAACTTCATAATAGGTCGCCTCCAAGCCTAGCCTATAGTCTAACAACTTTAAATCGATACCGATTTCTTTTGAGGTGGCTATTTCTGGTTTTAACTTGCTATTCCTAAGGACACCATCTTGGTACATACGCTTGGCATCTCCCCAATCTGCAGTGGCAGCAAAATATTGCTGCAATTGGTACGGGGCCACGTCATTACCCACTTGTGCCCAACCGGCACGCAATTTTGCAAACGGCATCCACGAAGGCATGGTAAACATATTGGATAACAAAACACTGGCAGAAGCCGAAGGATAGAAATAGGAATTGTTTTCCGCCGGCAAGGTACTAGACCAGTCATTTCTTCCAGTAATGTCTAAAAACAACATGTTCTTATACCCTACAGATACCATTCCGTATATCCCATTAATTTTCTTCTCACTAAACCAGCTTGCATAATTCACGGTTCCAGGAACAGCATTGGAAATAGTAAACAAGCCCGGAACTACCAAAGAACTGGCTACATTGGACAAGGAATTATCGTAAATATTTAAATTACTGACGCCTACAAGGGAATTCACATCCCATGAATCATTGATTTTTTTATTATAAGCCAGTATAAAATCAAAGTTGGTTTCTTTATGGTATATAGATTCTATATTATATCCACCTTCCCTTTGGTCATAGTTGCTAAAGGCCGTTTTGGCATTTCTGCCCTCTGTATAACTATCTCTAGAATAGCGTCCGGTTAGGACAAGGTCTTTGGCAACGTCCCAATCAAACTGGAATTTGGCAACGGTCCTGTCCCTTAAGAACCCAATGGTATTTTCATGGACCAAAAACCAAGGGTTGTTCTGCTTTTCTTTGTATTTCAATTGTTCAATATCCTCTAAACCAGGTAGCCAATAATCTTTAAGATCATTAATATTGACATGTGCAGACATTTCATAAACACTTCTTACAACAGTGTTACGGCCACCATCAACAACAGGACGGTTATCAGAACTAGTTTGGGACACCCCTATATTGCCCTGAACCTTAAGTTTAGGGGACAATTTATAACTGCCATTAAGATTAAATGATTGGCGCTCCAAATCCGTATTGGGAACAATACCTGTATTGTTCATATTTCCTACCGAAATCCTAAAATCACCTTGGTCGTAATTACCGCCCACGGAAACATTATTGGTATAGGTAATCCCTGTTTGAAAGAAATCCGTGAGCCTATTGTCATAAGAGACCAAAGGAGCTGGCTGCCCATTGGTATTCCATTGCACCCATTGTTCCCCTGCGTCCAATCTAGGACCCCAGCTTTCGTTTTCCTCCTCCTCGAAAATTTGGACACCCGCCTTGCCAGGTCCAAATTTTGTTTGGTAATCTATATACCTATAAGGATGATCAAAGGTTACGGCAGAACTGATATTGATTCCTAGCCCCTTTTTAACACCGCCACCGGTACGTGTAGTAATCAATACCACTCCATTCCCGGCCCTAGACCCATAAAGAGCAGCCGCACTTGGCCCTTTTAGAACTGAAACATTTTCAATATTACTAGGATCCAAATCAGATATGGCATTTCCCATATCAGCACCCTCATAAAAATTATTAAGACTATTTACTATTGGAACACCATCTACTACAAATAAGGGTTGGTTATCACTACTAAGTGAGGTAGCCCCCCTTATGATCATGTTTACGGAAGATCCCGCCAAGCCATCCATTTGAGAGATACTGACCCCTGTAACCTTCCCCGCTAGTGAATTAAGAACATTCTCTTGTGGTGTTAGATTTACAGCATCCCCATCAACTTCAGAAATGGAATATCCTAAGGATTTCTTTTCTCTTGATATACCTAGTGCTGTAATAACTACTTCATCCAAGCCCGCAGCACTTTCGTCTAGGGTAATCGTTAGATTAATTTGTTGATTAACTGAAACCTCTTTAGTAGCAAAACCAACATAAGAAACAATTAAAGAGGCATTGTCATTACTGATTTTTAAGGAAAAATTACCATCAAAATCAGATTGTGTCCCATTAGTAGTCCCCTTTTCAACGATACTCGCTCCCGGTAAGGGTTCTCCGTTACTATCCACAACTATACCAGAGATTTCTCTTTGCAAAACTTCCAATGGTTCGGCTTTTACCTTGCTCAGTGGTTTCATTCTCAGTTCCTCCATCCTCTTTTGGGTAAGGATTACCTGTCTGTTTATCACCTTATAATCCGTATTCGTGCCACCAAAGAGCAAATCAAGCACCTCCGATATTTTTTTCTTTTTAAGGTGAACAGTTACTTTCCTGTTAAGGTTAATTTGATTGCTCTCGTATAAAAATCTAAACTCGGACACATTTTCAATCTCCTCAAAGATTTGGGCAATAGTAAGGTTGTCAGCTTCTAAGGTTAGTTTAGTTGTCTGAGAGTAGGAGTTTGCTTGGATTTTAAACAACGAAACTATAATTAAAAGTGTTGTTAATTTCATTTTCAAGTCCATTTTAGGAATTTGCCATAGCAGCAAACACTCAATGAAGTATTTTTTCATAATTTTGTAATGATTAAATGATTTTTGATAACATTATTTAATTCACAATTCTTAGATCGGGGAATGGTCTCAAGCATTTCCCGATTTTTTTTTAAATTTATTTGAAGGCTTTTTTCATTGGCGGTTGGTTTATAATTAAATTGGTATTAGTCGATTATTATATCACGGTCTATTATTTTATAATTAAATGGATAAATTTCACTAATTGATTTCAATACGTCTTCAATACCTTCAATCTCCGTGCTAAACCTAGCATTCAATTTAATCTCATTTAATCGAAGGTTATTATTTTGGATAGACACATTGTACTTTCGCTCTAGCTTTTTGGCCATATTGGAAAAAGAAGAATTACGAAATACCAGTTCTCCATTAATCCAACCTGTATAGTTCTCAACATCAACTTCTTCAACAGAAATGCTATAACCTGCTTTATGCCATGAACCTTTTGATCCAGGTTTCAACAATACGTTGTCATTAGGAGTTATAGTATTACCCATCATTACCGAACCTTCTACCAACACTGTATTAATTTCTGCATCCTCGTTATAGGAAGATATATTAAAAATGGTACCCAAGACTTCAACTGCCACTTCATCTGCATGTACCACAAAAGGATGATCCTTATCCTTTGCTACTATGAAATATGCCTCCCCTTCAATAAAAACCTCTCTATTCCCAGAATTCAAGAATTTAACGGGATATCTCATCTTGGTTCCTGAATTAAGATGAACCAAGGTGCCATCGGATAATTCAACATCAAACATTTTTCCAAAAGGAATTTCCAATTCATTGTAAATTAACTCCCTAATCTCAACACCACCATTATAGCTTATTTTGTTTCCCTTTTGCACACCCAATACTTTACCCGTCATGGAAATAATTTCTTGACTTTCTCCCTCTCGGATAACCTTAACCTTATCCCCGCCGATTTTTAATTTAATAGCGGTTTCGGAAATAGGTATTTCAATTTCAGAACTTTGAAATTGATAGACTAGGTAACTAATTGCCATAAACCCGGCAAAAATTGCAGCATACTTTAAAATTGATGTCCACAAGGGAACAACTGGCTTTTTAGAAGTTGCCATTTTCCCAAGAAGTTTACCCCATTCTTCATCCGTATCCAAGTCCTCCAAAAATATTAAGGCTTCTGAAACCAAATTTTCATCATAAATTGAACCTACAATTTCTCTTTCACTTTTGGTCAAACGTTCAAGTACATCACTGTCCAATGTCCCAGAATCACGGATACTTTTTAAAACAAATTTTAAATTTTCTATACTTGACATTTGATGCACTTTATTATAAGTTGATTAAAAATGGAAATAGGGTGACAATAATTTATCTTTTTTTAAGAATTTGATAAATATTGATATTAATTGGAATTAAATTACTATAATTGAAGCTACAAATCAACCAATAGCACAATTAACCGGTCTTGTTTTACAAGGCGGAAGATTGGAAAAAATAATGCCTTTACAACCTAAAATAAACAAGCGGGAATTGGAGGAACTCTTTAAGGAGCATTATCCAATGTTGTGTCTTATTTCCTTCAGCATAGTTAAGGATAAAGATGCCGCCAAAGATAATGTGCAAGATTTTTTTATCTCATATTGGCAACGAAGGGCCTCGATTTCCATAACAACTTCGTTTAAAGCATATGCGATTAGGGCCGTTAAAAACTTGAGCTTGCTTTCATTGGAAAAAGCAAAAAAAGAAAAAGCCCTCCTTGAAGAATTAAACACCCTGGACTATGATTACCCCAAAATTCTGGAACCTTCCAATTCCAATGGAAAAATTGAAAAACTACTCAATCAACTTCCTGAAAGCCGTAAACACATTTTTATTTCTGCCATTATTAATGGGCAGAGTTATGCTGAAATAGCAGAAACGAACGGAATCTCAATCAATACGGTAAAAACACAGATGAAAAGAGCATATGCCTTTCTTAGAACTGAGGCAACCGAAAATATTTTAAGCTTTTTTCTATGGTCAACGATTATATCATTTGTTTTGTAGGACTACAAAACACACTTGGAAGTTGTAAATAATTTTATCAATTTTTTGACTTAAAAGCTGATTTTCCTTGATTCTCCTAGTTTTAGATTCATTTTTTTTGATATTCCTTTATATACCATGCTTATTTTACCTCCACTATGAGCAACAATTGTAGCCGAAGTCAATTTGCTATTTTTCCATTCCATTTCCAATTCAAAATTTCCTCTTGCCTTAATCCCTTTTATACTTCCGCTATCCCATTCCTTTGGTAATGCAGGCAATAAATAAATAATTCCTTCTTCGTGAGATTGCAATAGCATTTCTGCAATGCCCGCAGTAGTTCCAAAATTTCCTTCGATCTGAAATATTTTCCTTTTATTACCCGTGTTGGAAACAGTACCCATTCTTTCGCTTATGGATTGTGGATAAATTAAATCGAACATATTAGTGGTGATTTGACTTGCTAATAAACTATTTACAGATTCAAGTGCCTTTTCCGAATTGAATAAACGTGCATAGAAATTTATGGCCCATGCTTTGCTCCAGCCTATCAAACCACCACCTGAAGCCAATCTTTTGTCAATCGTATTCTTTGCTGCCTCAAATAATGCAACATCTTTCTTTGTTATTTGGTTCGAAGGATAAAGTCCGAACAAATGTGAAATATGCCGATGTTCTGGCTCTACCTCCTCAAAATCTTTATACCATTCTTGAATGGTACCATCTGCACCAATCTTATTTTTTGGTAATTTTAACAACGCTTGTCTTAAGCTACCTTTCATTTCATTTATACCTAAGATTTCTTCAGATTTTATACAAGCTTGAAACAATTCTCTTAAAATTTGATTATCCATAGTAGCAGAAATTGTATTCTGCATTGCCTTACCCGTTTCTGGATTAACATAAGAATTTTCTGGAGAGTAAGATGGTGACGTAATTAATTCTCCATCCTTATTTTCTATTAAAAAATCCAATGCAAATTTTGCAGCCCCTTTCAGTACTGGATATGCAGTAGTTCTCAGATAATCTTTATCCAAAGTAAAAGTATAATGTCGCCATAAACTTAACGACATCCATGTGCCTGCCAAGGGAAAACAATAACCGTTGTTGAACTGAGAGTCCAAATTTGAACCTGAAGGAGTGGTTCTGCCAAATGGATTTAAAACATGATGTGCCATCCACCCATCTGAACCCAAATAATTTTGAGCAGTTTCCTTACCCGCCTTGGCAACTACAACCATAAAATTAGAGAGAGGATCAAAAGTATCTGATAAATTGCAGATATCGGCAGGCCAATAATTCATTTGTAGATTAATGTTCAAATGGAAATCAGATTCCCATGCTGCCCATTCATCTTTATTCCAAATACCTTGTAGGTTTGCAGGTAATTTAGCGTTGTTGCCTGAACTTGCCAACAAAAGATACCGCCCGTATTGAAAGAATAGCTGTGTCAGATAATTGTCATTAATTCCACTAGCCGCGGCTTCAATACGTTTATCCGTAGGTATTTCATCTATTTCTATATCACTTAACTTTAAGGATAAGGTGTTAAATTGTTTCGTATGTGTAGCAATATGCTTAGCCCTTACTTTTTCATAAGGTTCGCCCATTGCCCGTGTTAGAATCTTATGAGTTTCAGTTGCTGGGTCAATACGCCGGTCAAAATTCAGTATGTTTACATTATAATCTGTAGTATTTGTTACAACTAGCGTAAATTCACTACTGTTTTCTATGATCAGTTTGTTTCCAACCGACCTTACTTTACCATCAACGGGAACTATGGCAATTTGCGTAGAAAATTTCATATGCAACCCACCTTCACCAGAACCATCTACATTATCATCAAAATCATTTTCATCGTCAAAAATTTGACCACTAATTGTTAAAATATTATCCTCATCGATATCCTGTTCAATGTCCTTAAAACGATCAAAATAAATAGTGGCACTTGTTTTTACGTTATCAAGACTTTTAAAATGATAGAAGATGGCGTCATACTCCGCCGAAATAAAAGATTCTCGACTAAAGCGCTTACCATCAACTGAATAACTAACAGTAGTCATGCCTTCATTCATAGAAAGGTCGCGATAGTAGTCGGAGTTTTTACTCTTATGATTAAAAGCAATATATAAATCGCCTAGCGGCTCATATGGCCTTATAGAAGTTGGCTTAACCACCAAATTTTCCATACCGTAGTCACGGGCTTCATCAAACTCTCCATTAAAATTTAATTGCTGAAAGGTTTTGTAGTGCTCACGAACATTAGGAGGATATGGATTCTCTGGTTTACCTGCCCACAAACTTTCATCGTTTAATTGAAGATGTTCCTTTTCTATGTCCCCAAAAACCATTGCACCCAATCGTCCATTCCCGAGAGGCAGTGCGCCATACCAGTCATTTGATGGGCTATCATACCACAGCACTGATTTAGAGTTTTGGGCATTAATAACAACTGTTGCCATTAATAATAGCGGTAAAAAGTAATATTTTTTCATTTTCATGTCCTATGTTAATCCGTAGTCACCCTACTGCCCCACCAATTGGCATTGGGTACAAAATCTTCGGACAGGACATTCAACCTTTCCTTTTCCAACCTTGGCAACATTTCATTTAAGATGTTATCTTTTCGCTTCTTTGCTAAACCTTCATCGTATTCGGAATCCTTCTCTGCAAATCTAGCCCCAACCTCCAAAAGCCATGTTTTAAGTTCCTCGCTAAGAGCTGTTGCAACCTCTGGATGATCAGAAATTACATTGTTTTGTTCTGCTATATCTGAAGGTAAATGATAAAGCTCTTCCCTATCATCCTCCCAATAATGTATTAGCTTCCATTCCTTTCTACGAATAATGGAAGAGGGTTCACCACCTTGATTACAGTAATGTGGATAATGCCAATACAAAGGCCTATCCAAGTCCAATGCTTCTCCTTCCAACAGCGGGCGCAAACTTATTCCATCTACATGTTGTTCCGGTTTTAGGTCTATATTTACCAAATCCAAAATAGTCGGATAAAAATCAGTTCCTATTACAGGAAACTCGGTTGTACTTCCACCATTTTTCAACCAAGGAACTTTAATAAAATAAGGCTCACGAATACCACCTTCCCATTGATAACCCTTTCCTCCCCTTAAAGGAAGGTTACTAGTGGAAAAAGAATCCCCGGACGCAACTCCTCCATTATCTGAAGTAAAGACTACAATGGTATTTTCCTCTAACCCAGCATTTTTAATGGCATCCAAAACAACTCCAACCGCATCGTCCATACTTTCTACAAGTCCGGCATAAATAGGATTGTCCTGCACAATACGAATAGGTAAAACATTTTCCATTTTGTATCCCCGCTCATCCAGGCCACTTCCCAGAGCTTTATCTCTATATTTCTGCCATTTTTGATTGGTAGTTTGAATGGGGCCGTGAACGGCATAGAACGAAAGAAAGGCAAAAAAGGTTGAATCCTTGTGCTGTTTTATAAAATCAGCTGTTTCGTTACCCAAGCGCATAGTAAGATTCTCACCTTGAACTTTGTTTGGTAATTTTGGATTATCCCAAGGTGAAAAATATCCGCCCATAGGACTTCCCTTATCCCAACCTCCCTTATTGATTTGAAAACCATGATCCTCAGGATAGGAACCTTCCGGTCCTAAATGCCATTTACCTGCAAAGAAGGTTTTATAACCTTTCTCCTTCATGGCTTCTGCCAAAGTAATATCCTTCTCCGGCAAGGCATGCACGTACTCGGCCGGTAGTAATTTATCGTGACGATTATGAGATCTCCAAGCTTCACCAGATGCTGCCCCTATCCAATCCGTGATTCCATGTCTTGCCGTAAATTTCCCAGTCATGATACTTGCCCTGGACGGACTACATACCCTACTAGCGGCATACCCTTGAGTAAACACCATGCCTTCTCTAGCCAATCTATCTATGTTAGGTGTTTCATAGAATTTACTGCCTGTAACACTTAGATCCACTAGACCAAGATCATCAACCAATATAAAAACAACATTAGGTTTTTGTTTGAGGTTTTCAGGTTCTGATTGACAACCAACGGTAAGAACCCCAAGAATTATACCACTGATAATTTTGGTTATAGGACTAGGTAAGTACATTTAAATTTTAATATTGGTTAATCTTAAGGCAAAGGTTTCACCATAATATCCTTATAATAAATAACACTTTTAGGATCATGACCTTGTAGCGCAAACGTTCCTCCTTTAAGAACCCTATGCTGGCGTTCCCCTTCGTCGCGTTTAGGATGTTCTGGTTCGGTATAATCTACTACCACTATATCATTTATTTTAATAATAATTCTTTTGCCTTCTACTTTAATATATTCCGTATACCATTCATCATCGCCAACATAGGTTTCCATAACATTGACTATATCATATAAACTACCGGTACGTTTCCAATCGCCTTGGGAATTGTTTACCTGTACTTCATAACCATATACTGGCCAACTGGCCTCTTGGTAGCGTGTATGGATATAAATACCGGAATTGGAACCAGGTTTGGTCATAACGCTAGCCTTGAATTCAAAATTATCAAAATCATGGTTCTCCACATCCCCCACATAAAACAAATGGGCCTTAGGTCCTTCAACCTTAATTGCACCATCCTCGATGGAAAAAGTATGGGCATTTTCCCCAACTTTCCAACCATCCATATTTTTGCCATTGAACAAGGAAATCCAACCATTTTTTTTCTGTTTACCCCCTACTTGACCTGTAATTGTACTAAAAATTCCTAGGCAAAGCACTAGGCTCATTAGATATGCAAAATTGTTTTTCATTGTTTTATTTTATTAATGAAGAGACAAGATATCAAAAAATGACTTACGGGAAAGACATTCTAGGAACTAATTTTGGGAAGGTTATGTGGAAGTTGGGACCAAATAAAAAAAAACATGTTACCAAGGCGGTAAAGAGGCTTTGTTCCAAGACTTTAGGACAAAAAAAAAGTCCGTTCATCGTAGGTGGGGTGACTTCAAAAAAAGACGGAGGCGTATTAGTGACTGCCGCTTTGTAGAAGCGAAGCGCAGTACAAAGGCATGCAGGAACTAATCACGCCCTAGGCGTGCCATTTAATGACTGCCCATTGGCACAAACAAAGTGCAGTGGCCATGGAAGCAGGGACCGATCACGCAGTGGGCGTGCCATTTGTTGGATATTGTACAAAAAAAAAGTCCCCCCATCTTGCGATGGGGGGACTTCAAAAAAAGGCGGCGGCCTACTCTCCCACTTGGTGTAGCAGTACCATCGGCGCAGACGGGCTTAACTTCCCTGTTCGGAATGGTAAGGGGTGGGCCCCGTCGCCATGGCCACCTAAAATCTTTGT